>Ga0209697_10002485_pt1 | contig 26493 bp, 28 predicted proteins | sample AliMusrvi5mmetaG_FD_184115 | JGI IMG/M metagenome (GOLD analysis project Ga0209697, IMG submission 184115) | Freshwater lake bacterial and archeal communities from Alinen Mustajarvi, Finland, to study Microbial Dark Matter (Phase II) - Alinen... | ecosystem: Environmental > Aquatic > Freshwater...
GGATATACGGATCTTTTTAATAAAAAAATAATGTTCTCTCCTGATTTTAGTCTGCTTCTAAATTCTGTCACAACATTCAATTTTTTCATGATAAATTGAATATCATTTCTGTAATTACATTTAATTTGGGGAAAAATAAAGATCCTTCTGATGCTTCAGTAAGTATATGGCGTGGTCTGAGTATTAATCAGGGTATATTCGAGTTTGTACTTGTGTGCTTATTGTGTGCTTATGCTGTGCATATTCTGTACTCAGAAACTTCATGAGCACACAATAAGCACAGCATAAGCACACAATAAGCACACAAGTATAAGCTTTAGCCTTGATTTATACTTTTCCAAAGGATAAGGAAATCATCGAATTGAGTGTCTGATTTAGAAACGATACCTACTTTGGCATATCGCGATAAACGTTTAAAAGTGCCTTCTACTGAAGCGCTTTATATTGGAATAGCTAATTGATTGACCTATTTTGTACCTGCCAGGTAAGTAATTCCTGAGAGCAATACATACCAGATAATAATCAGTGGTAAGGCATAAAGTTTAAGGAGGATCAACATGAGTATTGTTGTTCCCAAAAAGAAATAACGAAGGGCATTCTCTTTCAGGTTCAGGTTTTTGAATTTTAGATTGAACATCGGGAGCTCGGATACCATCAGGAATGAACAAATGAATATGGATGAAAGTAGGGTGTATTTGTTAAGGATGACTGGGACAATACTTTGCCGTGTTCCCAATTCGAGAATTAAACCCAGCGATGCAAAGAAGATGGCATTGGCTGGAATAGGCATTCCCAGAAACTGTTCACTCTGCCGGTCATCGGTGTTGAATTTGGCCAGGCGGAAAGCTCCGGCTACAGGTAATACAAGGCTGGTAAATAGTACAATCCATTGACTGAAGTTTCCTTCAATATCTTGTATGCGTTGAACTTTTCCAAATAATGTCAATTGGAGCATGGTGAAGACGATGGCAGCAGGAGCGAGTCCGAAGGATACAAGGTCAGCCAGTGAGTCCAGCTCTTTACCGATTGCAGAATAGGCTTTTAGCAGGCGGGCTGAAAATCCGTCAAGAAAATCGAATACTGCCGCAGCAATTATGAATACAGAGGCCCAGCCCAACTGACCATCAACAGCAAAAAATACAGATAGGCTGCCACATACCAAATTCATGGCAGTAATGGTATTTGGAACCCAGAAGAATATTTGGCTTATCCGGCTCATGAGTTTAGTTCACCAATAATGGTTTGAGAGCCTTTTACCTTGTCTTTAAGTTTAACATTAAGCTTTGTTCCGATTGGTAAATATAGGTCGACACGTGAGCCAAAACGAATAAAACCAAGTTCGGTGGATTGGTCCACCTTATCTCCAACAGTAACGTAGTTGATAATGCGGCGTGCCATAGCACCTGCCACCTGACGCATCACGATTTCTCGTCCGTCTTTTATTTTTACTGCTGTAGTCATACGTTCGTTTTCCTCAGCTGATTTGTCTTTAAATGCAGCATAAAACTCACCATCTTTGTGTTTCATATAAGTTACCACTCCCTGAACGGGAATCCAGTTGATATGTACGTTGGTGGGGGACATAAATATAGATACCATCAGACATTTGGTATTCAGATATTCGTTCTCAATTGTTTCACGAATGTCACATATTTTACCGTCAGCGGGCGATAAAATGATGTTTTCGTTTTGAGTGATCCTGCGTGTTGGATGTCTGAAAAATTGAATAACAAGAATATAGATAACTGTGGTTACAGCCAGTGCTCCAATTTTCAACGCAGTGTCGGTAATAAAAAACCATGACAATAGTATGAGACCTGCAAGAATTGCGGTGGCATAACTAATGGTTCCGATGCCGGCTTTATGAACTTTCATCATTAACTCTTAGATTTGGCCACAAAAGTAGTAAATTATTGAGCTATTTGGCAGTCTTTGGGATATAAAGTAAACAAAAATTGAACTTTCAGGCAGAAGTCTATTCAATAAATAGCTTCAGGTATACCACGATTACAGGAGCTGCAAAAAATAAAGAATCAAAACGATCGAGAACGCCACCGTGTCCCGGCAGAATATTTCCACTATCCTTGATCCCAAAATAGCGTTTAAACATCGATTCGGTCAAGTCGCCAAAGGTTGATGATATAACCGTTAAAATGCTGATTGTAATCCAATGAATGATACTGATTTCAGGAATTAATCCAGAGATAAAATATGAAACGCCAATAGCAATTAATGTTCCGCCAATGGCTCCTTCCCATGATTTTTTAGGAGAGATCCGTTCAAAGAGCCGGTGTTTCCCAATTGAAACACCAACCAAATATGCTCCGGAATCATAAGTCCATATAAGTCCAAATAAGGCAATCAGTAACCTGGGAGTATACGAATTGTTGTTTGACAATTCTGGGAATACCAGAAAATTTATTAGTGATAAAGGAATGGCCAGATAGATGATGCTAAAAATAGTTACAGCTATATCTTCAGCTGGTTTTTCCTGTTTGCGAAAAAGTTCAGCTGCCATTACCACCAGGAGGAGGGGCAACAATGCCAAAAAATATTTGATTCCAATAGTACCTCCTGCAATGAGAAAGGTGGTTGCAAAGAGAAAAATGGAAATTAAATAGCAGAGGAATCGGTTTGGATGAACTTCAGAATGCCGGAAGAAGTTTAGATATTCAGTAATACCTCCAATTAAAATCAGAAGAAACAGAAGCGCATAACTATACTGACTAGCTATAGTGGCAGTCAGCATTACTAAAACAAAAACGATTCCGGTTATCGTTCGTGTCACTAATTTCTTCAAAGGATTAAATCTTTTAAGAGTTCAATAGCTTTAACCTTATAATCCTGGTGAACCCATACTTCCACTTCTCCGATTGATGGGAATGCTGTGTCATGTTCGTTGAGAAGTACACAATCGATTTCTTCGTTTTCAAGTATTTCCCTGGCTATTTCGGCCTGAAAGTTATGCTCGGTGCTATATACACAAACCCAATCCTTTTCCATAATTTAGTTTTATATCGGTTCTTCAGAAATGATTACAATCAACGATTTTGGTCCATGCATACCCATAACCAAGGTTTTTTCGATATCGGCAGTACGACTGGGACCGGTGATGTTACTAATTAACGAAGGTAATTTATTTTTATATTTTATCTGTAGTTTTTCAATAGCCCGGTCCAGAAAATCTGTTAATTGTGATTCGTGGGCAATAACGATGTGTGTTTCGGGAAATACATTTAACCTGCGACCTGAAATCTGGGCAGAACTGATCATCACTGACCCGAGATGAGCTACCAGGAATTCGCAACCCGTGAGTCCGATATTTAATTTAGTGAATGAGTTTTCATCAGAAACAATATCAATGGTGTCTTTAATAATATCCTGAAGAATTGGGTCAGTACAAAAAAGATGGTCTTGATTCTTTTCCTGACAGATTAATTTTACCCGATCAGCAATCTCTGATTTGGATACACAAAAAATAACCTGTCCTCCAATAAGTTCAAGATTGGTTTTAAATTCCACTTTTAACGATTCATTCAGTGGAAGGTAAATAGGAGAGGTGAAATCGGGGGATTTTACCACGATTTCACCTCTTTTATCCTGTGCGGCCTTCAGACGGGCCAAAATATTGTTTTTTGCAAAGTCCATTAGGCTGATTCAGATTCTGCTTCTGCTATTTCTTCTTCCTTATTTTCAAGCAGACCGGCTGCTATTTCTTTTTTTGCTTCGGTAACCATCAATGGTTTTCCCCATTTTCGTTTTCCAAAGACATTCTCAAGATCTTCACTGAAAATGACTTCCTTTTCCAAAAGCAATTCAGATAGTTGCTGATGTCCCTCTTTATATTTTGTAAGTATATCCAATGCTCTGATATATTGATTTTCGATCAGTAGTTTTGATTCTGAATCAATCAATTCCGCTGTTTTTTCACTGTAAGGTTTCGTAAAACCATATTCGTTTTGACCTGATGAATCGTAGAAGCTTATATTCCCAACCTTTTCGCTCATGCCGAAAATGCTAACCATTGCATAGGATTGTTTGGTTACTTTTTCGAGGTCGTTTTGTGCTCCGGAAGAGATACTGCTGAATGCAATCTGTTCGGCAGCACGTCCACCCAGTGCAGAACACATTTCGTCGAGTAACTGGTCTTTGGTAGTGATTGAACGTTCTTCAGGAAGATACCAGGCAGCGCCTAATGCTTTACCTCGAGGAACAATCGTCACTTTTACCAGTGGATGAGCATGTTCGAGCAGCCAGCTTATGGTGGCATGTCCTGCTTCATGATAAGCAATACGGCGCTTCTCGTCTACCGAAATAATTTTGTTTTTCTTTTCCAATCCACCAACAATACGGTCGACGGCATCCAGAAAATCTTGTTTCTCTACAATATCTTTGTTTTTACGTGCTGCAATCAGTGCAGATTCGTTACAAACATTGGCAATGTCAGCTCCTGAGAATCCGGGAGTTTGTTTGGCAAGAAAGGCAGGTTCAACTTCAGGTGAAAGCTTTATTGGTTTCAGGTGAACCATGAATATTTCTTCGCGTTCATTCAAGTCAGGCAGTTCAACATGTATCTGTCGGTCAAAACGTCCGGCACGCATTAAGGCCCTATCGAGGATATCCGCACGGTTTGTAGCTGCAAGAATGATTACACCGGAATTGGTATCGAAACCATCCATTTCAGTCAATAACTGGTTCAATGTGTTTTCACGTTCATCGTTTGATCCGAAGTTTGGATTTTTACCTCTGGCACGACCAATTGCATCGATCTCATCGATAAATACAATACATGGAGCTTTTTCCTTGGCCTGTTTAAACAAGTCACGAACACGGGAAGCTCCAACTCCAACGAACATTTCTACAAAATCGGAACCCGACATAGAGAAGAAGGGTACATTTGCCTCACCTGCAACTGCTTTGGCGAGTAATGTTTTACCTGTTCCGGGAGGACCAACCAATAGAGCTCCTTTAGGAATCTTCCCACCAAGTTTGGTGAATTTTGTCGGACTCTTCAGGAAATCAACTATTTCTTCCACTTCCTGTTTGGCTTCTGCCAATCCGGCAACATCTTTAAAAGTGTTTGATACTCTTGAATCTTTATCGAATACTTTTGCCTGTGATTTACCAACATTGAATATATTTCCGGCACCGCCACCACCTGAACCTTTACTCATTCGTTTGAAGATGAACCACCAGATTAATATGATGACTGCAAATGGCAGAATCCAGCTGATCAAATCTCCCAGGTAGTTATGAACTGTTTTGTATTCGATACTGATTTTATTTTCTTCAGTTGCAGTGGACTGCACTTCCTGTAGATTCTTTTCAAATGAGTCGACCGAGCCGATTGTGAAGAAGAAGTGAGGACCTGCTTTGGCAGGAGCAGTAAATCCATTGTTCAGTTTTGAAGCATATTTGTCATAGCTGCTTTCTTTCAGGTATATCTGAGCTTCTTTTTCATTAACAACAATAATTTTCTTGATATCGTTGTTCGGCAACATGGTTGTCTTTACGTCTTTCCAGTTGGTTTCAACGGGTCCTGCACCCAATGTGAACCACTGAATAGCAAGAAATGCAATAATTACCACCCCATAAATCCAATAAGGATTAATTTTGGGCACCTTGTTGCCAGGTTTAAGATTGTTGAAATTCTGCTTCTCTTTATTATTTTTATTTTCTGCCATTTTATAATTAGTTATCTTCTTTTATTAATTCAATGTGTGCATCGGCCCATAAGTTCTCTAAATCGTAGAATTTTCTGGCTTCCTTTTGAAAGACATGTACCATAATGTCAGCATAATCCAGTAAAATCCAAAGTGAATTACGGTATCCATCCGTATGCCAAGCCTTTTCGTTGATCAACTCTTCAACAGTATCCTCTACCGAATGAGCAATCGCATCAACCTGTGTATTGGAATTCCCATGACATATGATGAAATATTTACATTCGGTATGATTTATTTTAGTTAAGTCAATTTTTATTAATTCCAAACCCTTTTTTCTTTGAATTCCTTCAACAATGGCATTGATCAATTGTTCAGTCTCAGTTTCTTTAATGGTTTTGTTCATAAATATCAATTAGAACTACAAAGATAAATTTTTTAATTTATTAGATGTGATTAAACTTTTATGTCGGATTTCCTTCTTAATAAGGAAATGCAAATTTAACTTTGCTGAATGAAACAAATCATTGGAAATTCAATTATCCGCCTTAATCTTACCGACTCTACCAACAACTATGCCAACAGTCAAATAAGGGAAAAAGAATTGGTTGAAGGTACTGTCTTTTTGGCATACGAACAAACTTCCGGGCGTGGACAACTGAAAAATACATGGGAAAGTGAACCGGGTAAAAACCTACTCTTTTCAATCGTTTTATATCCCGGATTCATTGAGATCCGTCGTCAGTTTATGCTTTCAAAAGTTGTTACTCTTGGCATTTATCAAGCTATACACAAGTATGTTGACGATCTGAAAATAAAATGGCCCAATGATATTTATTCGGGAAATCAGAAGCTTGGAGGTATACTGATTGAAAACTCAATAATGAGTGGATCACTTAAAAGTTCAGTGATTGGGATTGGACTTAATGTCAATCAAACGGTTTTCCAAAGCAATGCACCCAATCCGGTGTCTTTGCAAACACTGACAAATCAGCACTATGATTGTGAGAAGATACTGACGGAAGTGTTATCAGGCATCGATTACTATTATTCCATGATACGAAGCGAAGAAGAAAAAAAAATCGATCAGGAATTTATCTCTGTGCTCTACCGATTAAACGAGAGACATTCATTTAGGGCCGATAAAAATGTTTTTGAAGGAGAGATCATCGGAGTGAATGAAATAGGGCAGTTGATGATCAGAAAAGTTGATGATGAAATTCTTCAATTTCATTTTAAGGAAGTTGAATTCCTTCACAACAGTCATTAGGAAAAAGTCATTAGTCATTGGAAAAGAGGAAAGGGGAAAAAGTCAATAGTCATTCGAAATTTGTTTATAAGCAACTTTTCCAATGACTATTGACTTTTTCCTTTTTCCCCTTTCCTTTTTTCTCTACCTGTAAGGTAGGGCAGCCAGCATATCAGCAAACCGGTTGATGCCTTCTTCCAGTTTTTTGTTTACCATCATTTTTATCATCATACTCATTTCAGCATCCAGTGTAATCCTAAGCTTTGATTCATAGTCAGATACAGGAAGCAACTGAATCCAGAAAGTGATGTCCAGGGGCAGCTTTCCACTGCTTTTTACTTTGATCGTTTTGTGCAGTTCACGTTCAACGACTCTGATCTCGGCCAAACCCATACCGGCAATTTGAAACCTGCAAGAATCAGCATCAGATTCAAAGTTCGAAATCTTAATCTGGGGTACCTGTTCTGTCAATTTTGTCAAAAGACCTTCATTCACGTATTTAGAGAGGTTCTCGAAATTCGACAGGTAATTGAAGACAATCTCATGATTTTGCTGGACTGTTTTAACGTCGCTTACATATTTAGTGCTAGACATAGATCGTATATTTTGAAATAAAAAATCCCCTTTCCACTAAGAAAAGAGGAAGATCTATCGTTTAAAAATTAACTATTTACCCCAGCTTTCAGGTTGCTCACGCCACTTGTTCAGCTTTTCAACTTCTTCAGGTTTAACATCTCCTGACTCCAACGCCAGATCAATTAGCACCTGGTAGCGACTTAAAGTAGTCAGTTCCAATCCTGCATCTGCAAAATTCTTGCGTGCATGTGGAAAGTTGTAGGTGAAGATAGCCAGCATACCCAATACATCACCGCCAAAATTGGTAATGGCATCGGCAGCCTTCAGACTGCTCACTCCGGTTGAAACCAGGTCTTCAATAATCACAACCTTCTGTCCAGCTTTCATATCACCTTCAATAAGGTTCTCAAGACCGTGATCTTTAGGTTTCGCACGAACATAAATAAACGGCAATCCCAGTTCCTGTGCAACCAGCATTCCGTGAGCAATTGCCCCGGTGGCTACTCCTGCGATCACTTCAACCTGAGGATATTTTTCACGGATAATTTTACAGAACTGTTCACAGATAAATGTTCTCTCAGCAGGATACGACATGATTTTGCGATTGTCGCAGTAGATTGGTGCTTTCCATCCTGAGGCCCATGTAAACGGATTATTGGGCTGTACTTTTATAGTATTGATTTGAAGCAGTTTCTTTGTAACTTCGATTTGAATTTGTTCGAGCATCATTGTTTTCTTTTTACTAATATCGTTGACAAATGTACAAAGTTTTTTTTAATGACTCTACCATAGAGTTAAGCTCCGAAGTTAATAAATCATCAAATAATAACATTGTTCAAATCGTTGAATCTGAATGTTATAGATTTGTGAATCAGTTTATCAGTGCGATTAAGTATGGCGTCAAAGTGCAGGATTGCTTAATATTGACACAGGAAATCAATCCAATTTGGGATTATTTCAGAAGCCAGTTTAAAGAGATTCCTGCAGCAGGTGGATTGGTTCAAAACAATGAAGGGTATTTCTTGTTTATCCGGCGATTGGGGGTATGGGATTTGCCAAAAGGGAAAATTGAGAAGAAAGAAACTTCGGAAAATGCTGCATTACGTGAGGTTGAAGAGGAGTGTGGATTGTCGGGAGTGAAGATCATCAAACCACTTGATTCAACTTTTCATATTTATAAATCACCTTATCTTCCGGATTCAGGGAATCTTGTATTAAAAGAAACCAAGTGGTTTTTAATGAATTATTCTGGAAGTGAAACTCCTGTCCCGCAAACAGAGGAAGACATTGAAGAAGTAAGGTGGGTACCATTTACAGAGTTGGAAAAAGTGATGGAGAATACTTATGCAAGCCTTCGAGAATTACTTCAGAAATCATTACCCCTTATTTGACCCCTGGTTTATTTGACTTTTGCATTTCTTTCATATAATCACTTTTCAACAGTTGCCCCAGTTGACGATCCAACCCATCAATCGGATTTGGTGCCGGTGAAAGCAATAATTTGCCATCTTTCCCAATCAGGTATGAAACAGGAAAGGTCTTTACTTTATAGGTTTCTTCAAGATTGCTTGCCGAAGTTGTAAATAGTCCTGCCCATCCTTTATCGTTTGTAAATCCCTGAATTTCCGGAATTACATTAATGATGACCAGTTTGTCTTTATAATGCGAGGCAATGGTCTTTAATTCATCCAGGTGCTGCCTGCAAATCGTGTTCTTTGGATCGGTAAAGTGCAGGTAGATATAGGTATTTGGATAATCTTCGAAGCTTACTTTTTGCCCGTTTAAGTTTTTCAAACGAATAGCAGGAGGAGTTGTTCCACTTGTTAAATACGTCAATTCTGTCCGGATTAATTGTGCCGTTTTCTGTTCATATTCACTCCATCCTGATGTTTTTACCAAATCCAACATTTTCAGAATGGATGCTTTTGGGAATTGCTTGCTGTACCAGGCATCATTCAACGATTTTAAAAGTACAAAGTGTGAAAGCTCTTTATTGAAATGCATTTGCTTTTGGAAATGTTCATCCAGCTGTTGCAAATCTGCAGTATTGATCAGTTTTTTGATTGCAGTGCTTCCTGCAGCATTGGTTAGCACAGTAAAATAGTTCAGGAAAACCTGATTAAACAAGACTGCATAGGCTGCCAGATTATAGATTGGCTGGGAAGTACTGAAATAGGTATCCATAAATGCCGGTGATTTTCCCTGATGTAAAGCAAATTCGAGTTCTGCTTCCCTGTATCTCTTGTGCAATTCAAAAAGTGATGAGTTCGTTTTCGGAAATTCCTTACTAAGCTTAAGTTTTACGGTATCGACCAGTGACTTGGACTGAAGGGTAAATATCTGATCAAAATATTTGTTTTCGTAATTGGTATAGCTTTGCTCGAATTGCTGGATCTGAACATTTAGTTCATCCTTGCCTGGTCTTGAAATTCCTAACCAGAATGGATCGGGTTTTACAAAAGGATTCCGTTTTTGTGATTCAGTCAGCGTTCGCTTTGGCGGAAATACAATCTCATAGGTTTTTCCTGGTTCAAGATAGATCATAGCATGATAACCATCAAAATCGGCAAAGCAGAGATTTGTTTCAGCAAGGTCAAATTCAAGATTGAATACTCCTTCAGCATTAAATTTGATGGTGCCTAATTTTATCTTTTCTTCGGAAATGAAGTCATGAACAATATTCAAATCAATTGAATTCAGTGCATAATCGGTGGCTTTCCCTGTAATCTTAACTTGCGCCGGCCAGGCTTTTCCTGCGATTGAGAGAATTGTAAGGAGTATAAATATCCTGATAATATTGTTTTTCACAGCGACCAGCAGAGTTACTAAGGTTATTTTTGTTTCTGTTAATGGCGTTTTAACGCCAGCAATTGTTTCGGTTCTTCTGTCTTCAGACTTCTGACTTCGGTCTTCAGACTTCAATCTTCTTCACCTTATTTGTCAGGTTTAAATTCCGACATGTTTAAAGCTGCAGGTAGAAACATGCTTGCATCACCACCATGGAGAATAATATCACGCACTATGGTTGAGTTGATTGGTGTGTGTTCCGGCATGGTTAGAAGGAAGACCGATTCAATCTTTGGCAGCATTTTTTTATTAATCTGTGCAATGGCGCGTTCATATTCAAAATCGGCTGAAGTACGTAATCCGCGAAGAATATAACTGGCGTTAACTTTTTTACAGAAGTCTACTGTCAAGCCTTCATGGGTCTCAACTTCAACCCTGGGCTCATTCTTAAATACTTCGTTAATCCACTTTGCCCTTTTTTCAAGCGGGAAAAAGGAAAGTTTATTTGAATTATAACCAATCATGATGATGATTTTATCAAATAAAGGAAGGGCACGATTAACAATACTTTCGTGACCGACAGTAAATGGATCAAATGACCCCGGAAAGATGGCAATTCGTTCCATAGTATAAATTTATTGAATGTTTTGAGTCGTAAATATAATGCTTATTCAAAAACAGACGCCAATCGGATAATTTTAATTCGATTTTATCCTACGTTGCCGGCTAAGTAAAAATATTAGAACTAATGCGACAATTGAAATCAACAGGCTGATTAATATCTGGTCCGACTTGCTGCTCTCGAAAAAGGAAGTTTTTTGCAAATCGGTCCAGTATTGCATACCGAATAGAACGAGGCCATTGTTGATGGCATGACCAAAAATACATAAATATATATTCCGCGTACGTACCATGAGAATTCCTAAAACGATACCCAGGATGAAAGTTGCAGGAAATTGCCATGGATTCAGGTGAAACAAGGCAAACATCAGGGCAGAAACAAATACAGCAGTGAATTTCGAATAATTGCGCATCAACCCATGCATGATAACACCTCTGAAGATCAATTCTTCCACCACCGGAGCCATAATCACAACCTTTAATGCAGCGCCGTAAATTCCGAAGTCACTTTCAAAAACTTTATTGAATAATTCCCAGAACCAGGCTGGTGGTGGTAATACAATCGCAATGGCAATATTTATTTCTCCAATAAGGTTTTGCGCTGCCCAAAAGAAAAATAAAACCGGAATCAGAATAATAAAATTAAATGATTTTGCAGGAAAGAGTTCTTTCAACGGAACTCCTGCCCGACGGTAGGCATAGTAAAAGATGAAGACAGCAGAACCAACTCCCAGAATGATTTTTTTGATTGGATTGTACAGATAATCGGTCCCGTTGTAATAGTCATACAGGGCAAGCGGGAAATCGATCAATGTTTGAATGAAGGTATAGAGAACCACCAAATGAATGGCCCCCATAATAGTTGGATAATGTTTTAGTCTTTGTTCGTTCAATTTTCCGGGTTTTAAAAGAGTAAATTTAGTTTTGTTTTTTTAAATATGTTGTATGAAACCCGGATTGTCATGCACAAAAATCAAAAGGTACCAAATCTTTGATGATATTCAGATCTCGGTTTACGCATCTGTTCTTTCGACTTTTCACCTGTTCACCTTCTGGATGGAAGGTGAAATGCGATATACCTCTATCGTACCATTGTCGTACCACTGTCGTATCGAATTTGTTACGAATTTGTTAGACAGTGTTACGATAGTGTTACGATAGATTCCTATCGGGAAACTTATAGGGATATGATATGGGTGATGATGAAACTGAACCACTTCATATTCATAGACGGATGTATTTTCACTAATTTTGCAGTACTTGTTTTAGTTTTATACAGAAGACCCCACATTTTGTCATGCACTATTATCTGTTTTGAATTGCAGTACGAATCTGCGCTCTAAATTCTGAAGTGTTTGTTATCTGCTTATCGTTTTGAAAGTTAGAGATATAAGAGGATTCGGAATGAAAATTGTTGAATAGTTGCTTATTTGTGGAAAATACTTCAAAAACTATTTGATATTTTGAATTAATTGTACTTATTTTGCGGACTGTTTGAAAAATGTGAGATTCTGATTAAAAAATAAGACAATGTCAAGAGTTTGTCAAGTAACCGGAAAAAAAGTAATGGTGGGAAATAATGTTTCCCACTCAAAGCGTAGAACAAAACGGAAGTTCCTTCCCAACCTGTTCAAGAAGAAGTTCTATCTTCCAGAAGAAGATCGTTGGATTTCGTTAACTGTTTCAGCTAACGGTATTCGTACAATCAATAAAAACGGATTGAACGCCTCCCTGATCGCTGCTAAGGAAAAAGGTTTTATAACAACTATTTAAAGCTTTAAGAAATGGCTAAGAAAGGTAATAGAATACAGGTAATCATGGAATGTACCGAACAAAAGACAAGTGGAGTTCCCGGAACTTCAAGGTACATTACTACCAAAAACAGGAAAAATACTCCTGAACGTTTGGAGAAAAAGAAATACAATGCTAACTTAAAGCGAGTTACTGTACACCGCGAAATTAAATAACAAATAGTATGGCAAAGAAAGTAGTTGCAACATTGCAAAAAGGAGCCGGTAAAGGTCACGCAAAAGTGGTTAGAATGGTTAAATCCGAAAAGACTGGTGCGTATACATTTCAGGAAGAAATTATTCTGAATGATGATGTAAAGGAATATTTCAAGAAATAGACCAGATTTTCTCTATAGAAAAAAGCTTTCATCATTGGTGAAGGCTTTTTTTATTGATTCGAATATTACAGCTCTTTAAATAGTGTCATTATGGGTATTTTCGGAAGTTTTACAAGAAAGAAGAAAGAAAGTCTGGACGAAGGACTTTCGAAAACTAAAGAAAGTGTATTTGCGAAGATTGGACGCGCCATTGTTGGTAAATCAAAGGTGGATGATGAGGTTTTGGATAACCTGGAGGAGATTTTGATTTCGTCGGATGTTGGTGTTGATACAACCCTGAAAATTATAGAACGGATTGAAAAACGTGTTGCGGCTGATAAGTACATGGGTACTTCGGAACTGAATTCAATCCTGAAAGAAGAAATTACAAGTTTACTGGAAGAAAATAACAGCCGTGATGTTGCAGATTTTGACCTTCCAATAAGCAGTGACCCTTATGTGATCATGGTTGTCGGAGTTAATGGCGTCGGAAAAACAACGACAATTGGCAAATTGGCTTATCATTTTAAAGCAGCAGGGAAAAAGGTTGTCCTGGGTGCTGCAGATACCTTCAGGGCTGCTGCTATCGATCAGTTACAGATCTGGGCCGACCGGGTTCAGGTACCATTGGTAAAGCAAGGTATGGGAGCCGATCCGGCATCTGTTGCCTTTGATACGCTTTCATCGGCCAAGGCACAGGGAGCAGATGTCGTGATTATCGATACCGCCGGTCGTTTACACAATAAGGTAAACCTGATGAATGAGCTTAGCAAGATTAAAATGGTCATGAAAAAGGTTGTACCGGATGCCCCTCATGAAGTATTGCTTATTCTCGATGGTTCAACAGGGCAAAATGCATTTGAACAGGCCAAGCAGTTTACCAAGGCTACTGATGTTACGGCACTGGCGCTTACCAAACTCGATGGTACAGCCAAAGGCGGCGTCGTTATTGGTATTTCTGATCAGTTTAAAATACCTGTTAAGTATATTGGAATAGGAGAGAAGATGGATGATTTGCAGATATTCAGACGTAAAGAATTTGTTGAATCACTTTTTAGTTAGTTTAAAGTTTCAGGTTTCAAGTTCCAAAGAGAAAAGATCTTTGGGCATTCAACATTTGCTATAAGTTACTTGTTCCTGATTTTGACGAATGAAAGATAACCACATAGGCATGTAGGCCACATAGTTTTTGTTATTCTATGTGAACTATGTGCCTATGTGGTTAAAAAAAGAAGAAAATGAAGAAACAAAAGATAAATGTGGTGACCCTGGGTTGCTCGAAAAACCTGGTAGACTCTGAGGTTCTGCTGAATCAACTGGCAATGGATGGATTTGATGTGGTGCATGATTCGAATGATACAGATTCTGATATTGTGGTAATCAACACGTGTGGATTCATTCATGATGCCAAGGAAGAATCGGTAAACACTATCCTGCAGTTTGTGGATGCAAAAGGACGAGGTGATATTGAAAAGCTTTATGTGATGGGATGCCTTTCGGAACGGTATAAAACTGATCTGGAAAAGGAAGTTCCTGAAGTGGATAAGTTCTTTGGTAAGTTTGACCTGAAAGCTTTGGTTGGAGAATTGAAAGCGACCTACCGCCCTGAATTTATTTATGAAAGAAGGATCACTACACCTTCACATTTTGCTTACCTGAAGATATCTGAGGGCTGCAACCGTGTTTGTGCCTTCTGTGCCATTCCTGGAATGACTGGCAAACATCAGTCCAAGTCGATGGAAGATCTTGTCAAAGAAGCCAAATATCTGGCCAAAAAAGGCGTTCGTGAGATATTGCTGATCGCACAGGATTTGTCATATTATGGCATTGATCTATACGGGAAAAGCAGGTTGGCTGAACTCATTCAGCAGATTGCAGAGATTGATGGAATCGTTTGGATAAGGCTGCATTATTTGTATCCTACCAAGTTTCCGATGGATATACTTCCCTTGTTTAAGTCAATTCCAAAACTGTGTAAGTACATTGATATTCCGCTTCAACACAGCGCCAACAATGTGCTTAAACACATGCTTCGTCATGTGACTACTGAAGAAACAGAGGCTTTGCTTCAGAAAATAAAGATGGAAGTTCCTGGAATTGCAATCCGTACAACCATGCTGGTGGGCCATCCGGGTGAAACGGAGGAAGATTTTGAGCAATTGAAAAGCTTTATTTCAAAACACAAGTTCGACCGTTTGGGGGCATTTACCTATTCGCACGAAGAAGGTACATATGGTTACCAAAAGTATGAAGATGATGTGCATGAAGAGGTAAAACAAGCCCGTCAGGAAGAACTGATGGGAATACAGCAAATCATTTCTTCGCAACTTAATGCTGAGAAAGTGGGACAAACAATGCAGGTTATTATCGATCGGGAAGATGACGAATTCTATGTGGGGCGTACCGAATTTGATTCCCCTGAAGTAGACGGTGAAGTACTCATCAATAAAGAAACTCAGTTGAAAAAAGGACAATTCTGTCAGGTTGAAATTACGGGTTCCGAAGAATTTGATTTGTATGGAAAAGTTGTTTAGCTTTGTAAAAACATGACACACTATGGATACCCGGAAAATCATTTCAGAAATCACGGAAATATTTATACAACAAGGGGTTGATAGAGTAATTCTGTTTGGTTCTCATGCTTATGGAAACACGTCAAATGACAGTGATATTGATCTCGTGATTGTTGTTCCACTGGGTACATATCCATCTACGCACCGCGAAAAAATGGATTTATATCTGCATTACAACCATTTCATAAAGAACTTCAAGAAAATTGTTCCTATTGACTTAATTGTTTACACCAAAGCTTCATATGAAAAATTTATCGAACTAGATAGCATGTTTTCAAGGGAAATCACTAGTAAGGGAATTATACTTTATGAAGCCAATAACAAGGGAGTGGCTTAACGCAGCCAATGATGATGTCATTGCAATGGAAGTAATGCTTGGAAGAGAAGAAATTACCAATATGGTTGCTTTCCATGCGCAGCAGACAATAGAAAAATCATTCAAAGCGATTGTCGAAGAATTTAATCTGGGGAATATTAAAACTCATCATCTTGAAAGTTTGTATGCAAAAATACTTCCCCTGCTTTCAGGCTTTAACGAAACTATACTTGAGGAACTTGATACCGTTTATATTGAAGCTCGTTATCCTGGTGATCTGGGTTTAATGCCTCATGGTAAGCCAAGCATCGATGAAGTTGCAATATATTTTCAGGAGGCCTTAAAAATAAAAGAACAAGTGGAAGCCTTTCTTACCCAATAACATTTGGTACACCGAATTTGATTCTCTTGAAGTAGATGGTGAAGTACTCATCAATAAGGAATCTCTTATGAAAAAAGGACAATTCTGTCAGGTCAAGATTACTAATTCTGAGGAGTTTGTTTTATTTACTCACAGGCACTAATCCCAGTTTATCTTCTGCAAACTGATAGCTTGCTTTTTCAACATCCTGCCATGCTTTTGACATTAGTTTGCAGGCGATGGGATGGCAACCTGCTTCAGGAAATGCAACCTTTTGTTTGAGATTTTCAGGAGTGCCCAACTGGCTGAACATCTTAAGCATAGCATCAACCTTGACGGTTTGATCCTGATGTTCTTCATCTTTGTAATAATATCCAAGGAATACAGGCATTTTAATTTTTGAGAAAGTTCGTTTGGTCATTGTTGCTTCAACCAGTTGCTGAAGGTAAACTACCGCCTCAAGCCTGTATTTGCAATTCCAGTATTTACATTCTTCTGAGCCAAAATCAGTGTTAGTGATCCTGTAATTTCCTTTGGAAACATAGCGACCAATTTGTAATCCCCATGGTTTACTTAGTAGAAATGCAGCCGGATTGTTAATGGCAATGTTTGGCGAAAGCAATATCAGCCCATCTATCAGTTCAGGAAAATCAGCAGCCAGTTTAAGCATCAATGTTCCTCCGGTGGAAGTACCCATAAGGATTATTTTTTCACCCAATTTATGAGCAATAACCAATGCGTCCTTTGCTGACTGATAAAGCCTGTCGGGGGTCATATCGATCAGGGCTTCTGTGGTGTCAAGGCCATGCGAGGCAAGCAATGGAATGTATAAATTCATACCGTAACGACGTGCGAAATCCATGTGAACAGGGTTGCCTTCATACCAGGAGGCAGAGAATCCATGCAAATAGAGCAAACAATACGGAGTTTTATTTTTCAGGCTGTCATTGGCCCATATGATCCTGCTTTGGTTATCAGGTTTAAGTTTAAGTCTGGATTCCTTGTCTTTGATATAAGCTTCAATTTCATTTGTCTGAAGAAAATTGTTTGTAAGCTCGTTGTTTAATTTAGGTTTAGGAAACGTTGGGCCGGCCAGATAGGCGATGCCTAAAATGCAGAGTAATGCAATGCAAATGAGCAGAAACTTTTTCATAGTCGTTTGGTATTAGATTACGAAATTAATGAAAATAAAGTTAGTTGTCAAAGCATTAGCATAAGTTGCCCCGACTTACTTAAAAGCCAGTTGAGCAAAATCATACAGGTTAACCCTCCAAACCTGCCATTCATGTGAACCGACCGGTCCTGAAAATGCAGTATGGATTCCATGTTCTTTAAGCGTTTCAACCATTCCTTTAACACTGGGATACATGGGTTCGAGCGTTCCGGAACCTGCAAAAAAGAGCTTGTATGTTTGGTTGAACTGGACAGCATCCTTAAAAACACCATTGTTAGCTGTTTCTATGTCGAAATTTGTTTTTCCAAAGCCCCCGCTAAAGGAGGCAACTGTTCCAAACAGTTCAGGATGATCAAAACCAATATGGACGGCTTGCATGGCTCCCATTGAAAGACCTGCTATAGCCCTGTTTTTCTGATCGCTCAGAGTACGGTACCCGGCATCAATCATAGGGACCAATTCTTTGGTCACGAGATCTTCAAAAAGGTTATCGTTACCCCCCGGATTAAATTGATTCTCAGCGCCGGGACGAGGTGCGTAACCATTGTCCATCACCACAATAAATGGTTTGGCTTTACCTTCGGCGATCAGGTTGTCTAAAATGAAGTTGAGTTTTCCCTGCATTGTCCATCCCAGTTCACTTTCTCCGGCTCCATGTTGCAGATAGAGTACAGGATACTTCTCCTTCACATTCTTGTCATAGCCCGGTGGTGTGTATATCAAGCATTTTCGGGTTGTCTTTGTTGTTTTTGAATAATAGAAATGCTGCCGTACTTCACCATGAGGTACATCTTTGGGCAGGTAAAAACTGAGTTGGCTATCCGGGATTTCGATCATACTGGTCCATTTGCCCCATCCGAAATAATGAGAACTGTTCGGGTAATCAACCTTTGCCCCATCAACACTGATAGCGAAGTAATGCAGACCTGCCCGGCAGGGTTTGGTGGTTAAGGTCCAATTGCCGTCAGTACTCTTTTCAAAGTTATACTCTTTGGCGCCCAGGGCCATGTCATCGCTTAAATTCAGTAATTTAACCTCTTTGGCATCCGGAGCACTGACAACAAAAGAGGCCCGCTTTTCTGCGTCAACAGTTGGTTCTTTCATTAGTTGGGCCTTGGCACTTAACAGCATCGTAATGCAGATGCACGATAGAATAATTGCTTTCATATATTGCTATTTATTAATCTCGAAATTATATTTTCCTGATTCAACATCCAGGGTAATGGTATCTTTCCCCGCAGATGTCAGATTTACTCCCTTTGACTGATTGATTGCCTGACCGCTTTCCTTCAGGCTTTTTACATTTCCCGAAGGCACAATAACCGTTGCTTTACTTCCCACAGGAACGGTAATTTCCATCACAAACTTACCGCCCTGATTTCTCCAGGTAATGCCTGCCTCACCAAAAGAAGTGTTGCTGGCGTAAGTTACAAAATCAAGCTGATCAACCGGCTGCGGTTTGAATATAATATGCCGGTAACCTGGTTGATTGGTATCGGCATTCATACCTGCCAGTTTACGGTAAAGCCAGGTCAACCCTCCTCCAAACATGGGATGGTTTTGTGAACTCTTACCGTTCCAGTCTTCCCATGTGGTGGTAGCTCCTTTATCAATTCCATAGCCATAACTGGGTTCAGTATGCTTGTTCATGGCCTCGTAGGCCAAATCATTCATGCCATTTTCGGCCAATACTTCGAAGAAAAACTGTGTGCCAAATATACCGGTATCCAAATGACCATCGTTGGCCTTAATATCAGATCTTAACGAAGCAACGACTTTTTCGTATTGAGAGGAAGGAACTCCCATTTTAAGGGCAAAAATATTACCTCCTCCTTTGCCGTAAGTGCCATTCTTTTCATCGTAGAACTTCTTATGGAAGGCCTGCCTTGTTTTTTCAGCAAGAGCTGCATAATGTTTTGCTTCGTCCGTTTTGTTAAGCGCTTTGGCTGCCTTTGCTGTCAGATCGGCACAGCGCCAGAAGTAGAACGTGTGTACCATCTGATCAGGCACTTTTACACCCGGGAAAGACCATTCACCCAGGTTAAACCATTGCAGGGGCTTTCCGTCTTTACCTGTCCGTTGTGAAAACATGATACCATCCTGATCCACCCAGGTCTGCATATACCGGATTTGTTCTTTCATCCCTTCATAATTATTCTGAAGCATATCCAGATCGCCGTAATGAAGATAGAACTCCCAGGGCATGATCACCATGGCAGCACCCCATGCCACTCCACCGCCACAACCAGGCTGCCATGGTGCTCCATTGGGAACATAGCCTGTTTCGAGGTCCTGCGCCCCGAGGATATCCTGTATCCATTTGTGATAAAATGACCGGGCATCAAAGTTGTGCATCACCGTGACACAGGATACCTGTCCGTCACCCGTATAGGGTGAGCGTTCCCGATGAGGACAATCACTGGCAATACCTCCATGCATATTGTCCATCTGGCTTCGTTTCCAGATCTTATTGATTTCGTTGAACAACTGATTGGATGTCTCAAACTTGGCCGATTCTTCCACATTTGTATTGACAGCTTCGGCGGTTAGGTTTTCAGGTTTTAGTTCCCCCGGCCAATTTGTAATCTCAACACCACTGAATACAAACCAGTTAAAACGTGCAGCATACGATTCAGGTGCTCCGCCTTTGCAGGTATAGGAATTATCGCCCGAATAGGTATTGCAGAGGTACTTGATCTGGATCTTTTGTCCTGCAGTGCCGACCACATTATTCAATCGCAGCCATCCTGAGATCTCCACACCAAAATCAACTTTATAAGTTCCTTCTGCTGTTTTGACAATTGAACGTGGGGGAATCCTTAACGTAACTTTATCGGTCGGTGATGTGTGTGCAACCAGTTTTCCTTCCGGAGCCTTTCTTTTTGCGACAGTTTCCCATGCCGAATCATTAAATCCCGGAGAGCACCAACCGGGTTGTTCCAATCGGGCATCATACTGTTCTCCATAGTACACCATGTCCATCAGGATGGCACTTTTAGAGGCTTTCCAGCTCTGATCGCTTACAATCATATCTTCTGTGCCGTCGGTGTAAGTAATGTGAACCTGCCCCAGGAAACGGGGCGAACCATAGGCTGCAGTCCAGAACTTGGAAGGATTGTAAAACCCGTTTCCCAGTATACTGCCCATCACATTTTCTCCCTGGTGTAATTGACTGGTAATATCATAGGCAAGGTACATGACCTTGTATTCACGAAAGTTATCGGGTAATGAAATCCCAGCTTCTGCCAGTTGGGGACGTTTGCCATAATTTGTTTGATTGGGAACCAATACATCATCACCAACTTTCTGCCCATTCAGGTATAATTCGAAATATCCAAGTCCAGTCACATATGCGACTGCTTTGGCTACTTTCTTTTCAATTTTAAATGCTTTTCTGAACAGTGGGGCAGGAGGAGGTAACTGAGCCAGGGGAGCATCCGGATAAGGTCCTTTTGGTAAAGCTTCTTCTCCCTGCCACGGAGCACCAATCCACTGTGCTTTCCAGTCTGTTGGTTGAAGAAGTCCCATTCGCCACAGGTTAGGTGTGCTCCAATCTGAAACTTTGCCATCACGGTCCCAAACTCTTACCTGCCACCAGCATTCCTGCCGGGAGATTAATGCCTTCCCATTGTATTCTACCCGGGTGGACTGATCTGATTTGATTTTACCACTGTCCCATAAATCCGGTTTATCAAGCGCCTTAATGGATGTGGCTACCCTGATTTGCCAGGCCGTTTGTACCTGCCCGCGTTCACCTTCTTTTGCCAGGTTGATCCATGCAAGCCGGGGGTGAAGAACATCCACCAGGGGTGAGTTTTCAAAATATTCGCAGGAAAGATGAGTTGGTGACAATTGTGCTTTGGCCATTTGGATGACAATGCAGGCAACCATCAATAGGATAATTCTCAATTTCATAGGTTTAGGTTTTTGTATTCTATTTCTATCACGAAGATAGGTAGGATAAAATTAGAATGCTAGAAAACGGTGCATTATGCACCCAAAGGTACTGAATGATCTTTAAAATCAACCAAAGATTATTTAAATGGTTGGTCATCCCCAAAGTGCGGTCTGTATGATGCCTGGCTTTCTAAATCCTGTATCCATCCCCGGTAAAAGCCAAATTCATAAAATGCATCCGTAACCTGTTTATATTCTTCAGGAAGAATTGTGCGTTTTAATTCGCAGTGATTATTGACCAATTTGGTTGGATAATACTGCGACATCAGTGAAATATGCAATTTAGGAGATAACTCCGAGGCAATAAGCCTTAATACATCAATGCTTTGATCGACAGCTCCAGGTAATACTAAATGGCGCACAATAATACCCGACTCAGCAAGACCGCTCTCATTTAGAATTAAAGAAGAACCCTTTTGACGGTACATTTCCTTTAAAGCATTTAAAGCCACCGTAGGATAATCCCCGGCCTGTGAATAACGATCCGCCAGAGGCGCATCCGAATATTTAAAATCAGGCAAATAGACATCAATTATACCTTCCAGCAACTTTAATGTTTCTACCTTGTCATACCCATTCGAATTATAAACGAAGATTGGGTTTCTGCCAGTTTCTTTAACACCCCGTATTATCGCCAACATTTGAGGGATATAATGCGATGGAGAAACAAAGCCAACCCTGTTTTCGGTTTGGTCTAATACGCGGCAAATTTTTTCTATCAATACTGGGTATGATATGGAATTGGCGAGAATACCGGCATCATTTCTTGAGATATCAAAATTCTGACAATAGATGCATTGGATATTACAATGCGGAAAAAAGATATTGCAGATGCCCTTTTCTCCTGAAATAGCTGGTTCTTCACCTTTATGCACGCAAACAGATGAAATACGGAATGAAGCATCACTTTTACAAAAACCTAACTTGTCGGAAAACCGGTTTGCTCCGCAATTACGGGGACAAAGCGTACAGTGAGAAAGATATTCTATTTCATTCTTTTGAAATGGAAGGGATGAATTATTATTCGTGATATGCGTTTCCAAATTGAATAGTGATTTAATAATTGCTGTATTTCAAATAGTTTGACTATTAAGTTCAGGGAATCAAATAATGTCGCATTGCCAATATTGTGTCACCGCTACGTGGCTCATTTTCGACTCTCGGTACTTTTGCTACCATACTACCAGTGCTACGCACCTAAAAAACAGCCGCGTAGCGGTGTAAATATGGTAGAAATAAATTTAACAACAAGAATGAAAGCCGCGTAGCGGTGACACAATTTGTCAGCATTGATTGACAAGTAGAATACGACATTAAATTATTTCTATTACTTAATTAATAATTATCTGTCCGGATTACTTTAACCATTGATTCAGTTTTTGTCTTCCCTCTTCTTTGGTATTAGATCTTCCTTTCATAGCATCATTTATGCCATTTAAAACTTTTTCTATTAAGATGTCATGATCAATATATAATTGATTTTCATATAGCAAGTAAAACAATCTGTTGGTTACTTGCTTTTATTTATTAGCGTTTATTTCATCCTGTACAATCTTCATCTTCTCCTTGGGGAAGAACCACTCCAATTCTTTATAGGGTACCCCGTTTATTCTTCCGTTTATTTCCCGAAATGGCCAATTGTTAATAGCTCCAAATTCATATTTCCAATCATCAATGTATTGAAGAATATTATTTTGAGTTCCAATTAAATTCTTGTCATTGTCGGTTGAAAATAAATCTACTCTTCCTGCTAATCGATGTAACGTCGGCCAGTCTGTTTTTATTCCATCGAAAACCAATTAGTCATATAGTGTCATCGCAAACCGATCGGTTATGTTTGCAAAATCTGCTGCAGTTACCCGATCCACAATGATTGTATACCTTGTTAAGGAATTCGTAATCAGCAGGCATTTCTTATGACTCACATAAAATAGCGTTGCAGTCCATTTCCCAAGTGGATTATCTGATTCTTCTTCTCCGGTATTAACTAAAGATTTGGAAACAACTGATTCAAGCTTTCGTGATAGGTATATTTTTGTGCTCATTGAGTAATGTATAACGTTTTTACTCATAAATGCTGTGCAGAAATTAATCAATGAACTTCCTCCAAAGTATTGAATTCTAAAATACTAATTTCCTGTCAAAGAAGCACTGAAACCCGACTTGCTGGGTAGTTTGCTGTTATGGGGGCGTTATTTCATAAGTGTCTCGTCTATAAAGAATAACATTTCCTTATTAGCTTCAAGATAAGTTGTATTTAAAATATTCTTAGCTGTCTTATATCCACCAGTATTTGGTCTAGATGCAATTTTGTAAATATCTTTAGTTTTTTTTGTTTCTAAATTATTTCTAGTGTCGTAAATCTTAACGGTATATGCTGTCACAGCGTTCCATTTGCCTTCTGGGAACATACCATAAGAGAAATTTCCACCTACGATACCGATTCCAACTTTAACATCAGCTCCAAATGCAGCATGATATGCTGAAATTCCGATTTTGATTGTTATTCTATTTTTTACTGGGTCTTTGTAATAAAGACTTGAATTCAAAATATTCATTATTGCAGAAGGATATGTTTTTTTTATAAACTCTCCTAATTGAAAAACTGTATTTTCAGAAGTGCATTCAATTTTAGATTTTTCGGTCAATATTCTTCCATCAAAAATTACTAAATCAACAGTGTCTTTCTCTAGAAATCCTTGGCGAGGCGTTAATAATTGTTCTTTTGGACACCATACATACAATTTCTGGGCAATTAAATTACCTGAAATTAAAAGCATAAAAATCAATGTCAATTTAGCTTTCATAATTTTAGTTTTCTATTTCTTTATTTTTCAATCAAATTGTCCTTTAATGTGTCAACGAAGTTTAAAGAAACTTTATCCGAAAACGTGTCCCCATTTCAGTCGGTGTTATGATGATACTGAAAGTTAACAAGAATCTCAGTATCTTGTGTGCCGGTCAATTTAATAAACTTCATGATTTAAAGTTTTAATTGAGTTTTATTTAAAGTAAACTAAAATTAATGCAATTTCAATTGCTTTTGATTGGTTATTTACAGTATTTCTTTATTGCCTCATATGCATCTTTATAGCCTAATTCTCCAGCTTTACTAAAATCTGAACATCCCCCATTAATATCATCAATTTTTATTTTTGCCAGACCTCTATAGTAATACCATGTCCCTTTTTGGGGTTCAATTTCTATAATTTTTGTATAATCAGCAATTTCTCCTCTGTAATCTTCAAGACGCGCTTTAGTATAGCTCCTACCGTTATATGCTTCTACGCACTTTGGGTTAATATTTATTGCTTTTGTAAATTCAGCAATTGCTCCAATACGGTCACCATCATTACTCATTGCCCATCCAATCGCTACAATTGCATCTATACTTTTAGGGTTAATTTCTAATGCTTTACTATAATCGGACAATGCACCATCATAATCTTGGATGATATTCTTAAATCTTCCTCTTTCTATATATACAACTATATACTTAGGATTAATCTCTACTGCTTTGTCAAAATCTTTTAATGCACTAATGGGATTTTTGTTATCAAAATCTTTTAATGCACCAGCGGGATTTTCGTTTACTCTCTTTAACCAGCCTCTTGCAATATATGCATCTGCACTTTTGGGATTAATCTCCAATGCTTTGCCAAAATCCGCCATAGCTTCGTTATAGTATTGTATATCAGCTACATCATTTCTATTGATATAAACCGAAACTTTTGCATTTCCTCTGTTGATATAGGCTACCACATACTTAGGATTAATCTCTATTGCCTTATTATAATCGGTAATTGCTTCTTTACAATCTCCGAGGTCGTACTTTGCTTTTCCTTTTTTATTATAGTCCTCTGCTGTTTGGCTGTATCCTGCTGAAGCTAAAAAAAGAATAAAGATCAGTAAAAATGATTTTAATGTTTTCATAGTTTTAACTTAAGTATTATGCATTGATTTAAATTACTAATTTTCTGTCAACGAATTACCAAATCCCAATTTGCAGGATAGCTTGCTAATAGGTGCAGTGTTTTTTTATTCAGGTTCTTTATTTAATAGGGTTTTCCAAACTGTTGCTTTGTATTTTTCTTTACTAATTTGTTGACTATAGTGCATTACTTTTTTAATTCTATATTTTTCTCCAAAATGCGTATTGAGCAAATCGTATGTAATATTTCCAAAGGCAATTATTAATGGATCTGAGCATCTTAAGTCCATAATTTCTTGCTCAAATAATCTTACATTTTTCAATTCAAATTCTTTGTTACTTTTAAGATATAATAGAACGTTTCCCGAAATCTTCTCTTCAAAGTCCTTTATTATGTCAGTCATATATGCTCCATAAAATTCAGTATCACGAAAGGCATATCGTATTTTATAATCTTGTCCCTGTGGTCTTTTATCATGAAAATTAACAAAGGTTTTTCGTTCAATCGTTCTTGAAAAATTTAGACCTACCATAATAACATTTGGGTTGAGTATCTTAAGTAGATTAGGGTTTTTGTCTAAATCAAATATTCTCATATCACCAATATTAGATTTTGGCTTTATATCCTCATTTGTCCAAACCGCAAAGCTTACAAATTCTCCATATTTTTCAGCAATCTCTATGAAATGTTCTTTTGATATCATTGATTGTCAATTAAATATTGCAACTAACGTTCTGCAGCAATATGCAGGGTGGGATTTTAACTACCGAACTTCCTACGAAGTATTGCTTTTCAATTTACTAATTTTCTGTCAACGAAGTACCGGAACCCGACTTGGTGTGTATTTTGCTATTATAGCACGTTTTTTGGCTCTATGACGGATACTGTGGGTAATCAAATCTGAGTTTAGATGTTAAGAAGAAAATCATGTTGATGAAGTTCTCAATATTTCTATACCCTCTTGCCCTTCTTTTTGCAAGTTGCACCTTATTGTTTATTCCTTCTAAAACACCGTTGGTGACATGTCTATCGAAGTATGCAACAATTCCGCTCCAGTGTGCTCTTATTGTTTTTACAAATTTTTTAAATGGTTCTATTCCTGATTCCATGACTAAGTCACACCAAAATTGTAGGTATCCCTTAGATTCCTGTGGATCGTTAATGTGCCACACATCGT
>Ga0209697_10002494_pt1 | contig 26410 bp, 21 predicted proteins | sample AliMusrvi5mmetaG_FD_184115 | JGI IMG/M metagenome (GOLD analysis project Ga0209697, IMG submission 184115) | Freshwater lake bacterial and archeal communities from Alinen Mustajarvi, Finland, to study Microbial Dark Matter (Phase II) - Alinen... | ecosystem: Environmental > Aquatic > Freshwater...
CACGGTTGGAAGCATCCCTGGCACTGGATTCTACTCCGAATTCCGTAGCGATTCCCGTAAAAAGGATGGTAGTAATTCCTGCATTCCTCAGCAACATTTCGAAGTTGGTGCCAATGAAAATGCTGGCCGTATTTTTAGGCATGACAATATCACCTTCTGTTGGCTCGATGGTGAGATCGAGACCGTTGGGGATCTGATTCGCTTGAAATTGCCTTTTCCTGAAAAAATAGTTTCTGACAGGAGATTCAAAGGGTCCCGGAAGAGGGGTGATTTTCGAAAAAATGACAGGTACTTTCTTCGCCTTTGCACTGGCCAGCACATTTTTCGTACTAGCCAGAAACTGTTCAGGATTGAAAATCCGATTCACCAACATGTTCTGAACATCCCATACCAGGAGTGCCGTTTTTGCAGGATCCAGAATCCCGCGCAATTCATTGTCAATTTCCATGTTTCTTACTTTTTATGCTGGTTTGTAAAAGGGCTTTTTTTATTTCAGGAAGTTTGCGGCTAAAAAGCAGTGCCCCAAGGATGCAACTTACCCCACCTCCTAAAATAGTATTGGTTACCCCTATAAATTTGGCAGAACTTCCTGCCAGCAGACTTCCAAACGGAGCCGTTCCCATGAAGGCCATCGTGTAAAAACTCATCACGCGACCGCGTTTGTCGTCCTCGACAATGGTCTGCAAAAGGGTGTTGCTCGATGCCATTTGAAGCATCATCCCCAATCCGACGATCACCATCAATCCGAGCGATAGCACAAAGATATTGGAAAAAGAGAACAGGATGAGACCCGTTCCAAATATTACCGCCGCCCATGGAATCAATTTGTCCAGTCCGGTGATGTTTTTTCTGGAGGCAAGGTAAAGGGCCCCGGTCAAGGCACCCATCCCGGAAGCACCTATCAGGAATCCAAAAGTGTGGGATCCACCATGAAGGATCTCCTTCGCATAAACAGGCATCAGCACGGTGTAGGGCATTCCCATTAAACTCACCAGGGCCAGCAGGAAAATGGTGTATTTGATGGGGACAAATCCAAAAGTATAGGAAAATCCCTCCTTGAGCTCCTTCCAGACGGGTTTGCCATTTTCCTTCTTCTCATGGGGAGCCACCCGCATCAGAAGCAGGGACCAAAGCACAAAGATGTAACTGATTGCATTGATCAGGAAACAGATGCCTTCACCTGTGGTGGCGATCAATATCCCCGCCAGGGAGGGACCAAGCAACCTTGCCCCGTTGACCATCGAGGAGTTCAAGGCAATGGCATTTCCAAGGTCCTCTTTTTTATCCACCATCTGAATTACAAAAGATTGTCGGGCAGGAATGTCAAAGGCATTGACACACCCAAGAAACGCACTAAGCAAAATGATGTGCCAAACTTCGACGGAATGGGTGAGCACCAGCCAGGTAAGAATGGAGGCCTGCAGCATGGCCAGCACCTGGGTGGCCAGCAGAATGTAGTAACGGTTCCACCTGTCGGTCAGGACACCCGCAAAAGGAGAGATCAGAAATGTAGGAACCTGACCCACAAATCCTACCAAACCCAGGAGAAAGACAGACTTTGTCAGGTCGTAAACCAGCCAGGGCATCGCAATTCGCTGGATCCAGGTTCCAATCAGAGAGATACTTTGACCGGCAAAAAACAGTCGGTAATTCCGGTATTTCAACGAACGGAAAATGAAGTTGAATCCACTTTCTGTTCCCTGATCCTTGTTCCGTTCTTTCTCCTTATCGATTTCCTCCATAATTGATCCGACAAAAGTAACAGGTTTACCCAAATAGTTTTTACTTGCGCAGTCTGGATTTGACTGCTCTTCTCTGGAAAGGTTTATTGGCGAACCATTGCGAACATAGCTTCAGCTGGTCTGATCTGATTCAGTGGCAGTTTGGGAAAGTTGGGTATCCGAGAGCATTGGTCCTGTAACATCCAGAAAACTATTTTAGGAGGGTAGAAAAACAATTTCCGGTTGATACAGGTTCAGGTGAAAGGCCAGGGACTCTTCAACTTTCCCATCAATGAAAGAAGAGGAACATTTAGGAAAGAGGGGGCGGTTCCTTCGTTTGAAAAGTACGGAGGTAATTTTTTTAACTGTAAAAATTCCTTGAATGCAGAACCAATGAAACTTTGATCCGTATACAAACGGGATCAGGGTTGGTTGAGGGTTAACCGATGACCATTCTCGCATTTTCAATAATTCAAACCAATGGATCCTGAAAATGGAACCATCTTTGATGGTATCTTTGTCGCCTAAATACATTAATTGATTCTTACCGATGGCCCAAAAAATAAAAGAACAAAATCCGGGTGGAAAACAGACAAAGCCAAATATTTTCGGCGTTCTGAAACCATACCGGCTGATGATCTTCGGACTGATTGGCTTCGCCCTGCTGAGCAATGCCGCCAACCTGGTGATTCCGAAAATCATCTCCCACGGTATAGATGATTTTTCGAAAGGTCTCTTTTTGTACCAGAGAATCATAGTGGAATTTCTCACAGCCTCCTTCGTTATATTCATCTTCTCCTTTTTGCAGGGATTGCTCCAAACCTACGCCTCCGAGCGCGTAGCCCGCGATCTTCGCACCAGGCTTGCCGACAAAATTTCCCGCCAGAGCTACGCTTTCATCCAGGAGGCCAATCCTTCCAAACTGCTGACCAATCTTACCTCAGACATCGATTCTGTGAAGATGTTTGTTTCCATGGCAGTGGTTTCGCTTGCCTCCTCGATTTTCATCATCATCGGAGCTTCCGTTTTGTTGATTTCCATCAACTGGCGACTGGCCCTGTCGGTTTTGGCAATTATTCCAGTCATCAGCGGTGCCTTTTTCTTCGTATTCCGAAAGGTGAAGGTCCTTTTTAAAAAGAGCCGTGAAGTGATCGACTGGCTCAACAAAGTGATCAACGAAAGTATTCTGGGGGCTGCCCTGGTGCGCGTATTGAACTCCCAGGCCCTGGAGTACAACAAATTTATGGATGCCAATACCCAGGCCAGAAACCTGGGAATGTCGATCCTCAAGCTTTTTGCGACCCTGATTCCCATCGTTGTATTTGTGAGCAATATGGCCTCCCTCACGATTCTGGCACTTGGAGGGCACTATGTCATCAACGGTACGATGTCGTTGGGCGATTTTGCTGCCTTCAGCTCCTACCTGGTCATCCTGATTTTTCCGATCATCATCATAGGATTCATCAGCAATTTTGTGGTACAGGCATCCGTCTCCTACGGGCGAATCTGTGCCGTACTGGATGCAGAAGAGACCCGGGATACCGGGACCCTCAGCGCTATCCTAATGGGAAATATTGGCATGGAGCAGGTATCCGTCTATTATGGGGAGAAGCCTGTTTTGAAGGAGGTATCCCTGGAACTGAAATCCGGCACAAAAACGGCGATCATCGGACCTACAGCTGCCGGGAAGACCCAACTACTCTACCTGCTCACCGGACTCATCCATCCTACCTCCGGATCCATCACCTTCGACGGAGTTGCAATTGATGCCTACAACAAGGAGAGTTTTCAGCACCAGGTTGGCTTTGTCTTCCAAGACAGCATCATCTTCAACATGAGTCTCCGGGAGAATATCGCCTTCAACGAAACGGTCACGGACCAATCGTTGGAAAAGGCCATCGAGACGGCCGAACTCAGGGATTTTATTGATGCGCTTCCACAAGGGCTGGATACCGTGGTCAGCGAGCGTGGCACCTCCCTCTCAGGCGGACAGAAACAACGCATCATGCTGGCCAGGGCATTGGCACTGGATCCCAAAATTCTCTTGCTGGATGATTTTACCGCGCGGGTAGATAGCCAGACGGAAGAGAAGATTCTCGGCAATGTATCCAGGAATTATCCCGATATCACTTTGCTTTCGGTAACCCAAAAGATTGCCTCCGTGATCAATTATGGCCAGATCATCCTCCTGGAGGAAGGCGAAGTGCTGGCTACCGGAACCCACGAATCATTGATGGAGAGTTGCCCCGAATACGTTCAAATCTATCATTCACAACGCAGCACCAACTACTATGAATTATAATCTCAATCTGAAAAAAGGGCTGCAAACCAACGAAAAGGTCAAAACGGCCACGATTCTCAGGCAGTTGCTGACTCTGATGGGAGAGGAGCGCAAGAACCTCTATATTGCCATGTTCTTTATCTTCATCAACGCGGCTCTGAACCTCGTTGGCCCCTATTTGATGGGACACGCGGTCGATAGCTTCGTGGTAACCAAACAGTACGACGGGGTAATCAAATATTCCATCATTCTGTTCTGCGTTTTTCTCATCGCCATGGTCAGCGGATACACCCAGACCCAACTGATGGGCAGGGTGGGTCAGAGGATGCTTTTTAACCTGCGGAACTCCGTATTCAACAAGCTTCAGGATCTTCCGATCGATTTTTTCAACCAGAACAAAGCCGGAGATCTGATTTCACGCGTCAACAACGACACAGATAAGATCAATCAGTTCTTTTCGCAATCGCTGGTCCAATTTATCAGCAGCTTGTTCACCATGGTGGGCGCCGGAATCTTCCTCCTTTCCATCAACCTGAAACTGGGACTGGCTGCATTGGTCCCAGCTTTGGTACTTTGGTTCTTTACGAAAAGCATCTCTCCATGGGTTAAAAACCGCAACACGGTAAACATGCGGAGCACAGGAAGCCTCAGTGCAGAGATCCAGGAGAGTCTGAACAATTTCAAGGTGATAGTCGCCTTTAACCGGCGTGATTATTTCCGCAAACGATTTGATGAGGTCAATGTCGAGAACTACAATAGTGCGGTGAAGGCAGGAATTGCCAACAACATGTTTACTCCCGTTTATGGATTCTCCTCAAGCATCGGACAAATGGTGGTGCTGGCCTTTGGGATCTACCTGATATCTGTTGGCCAGTTTTCAGTCGGATTACTGATCAGCTTTCTGGCCTATATTGCGCAGTTTTACAACCCACTCCGGCAAATTGCGGCCCTTTGGGCCAATTTCCAGGTTGCACTGGCCGGCTGGGACCGCATTTCACAGATTCTGGTACTCGAAAATAACCTGGTTGTGACAGATAAGATAGCCACGGAAGAATCTCCCAGCCTGATGTCTTTCAGGCAGGTTACCTTCTCCTACAATACAGGGGGAGAGATATTGAAAAAGGTCAGTTTCGACCTGGAACGCGGAAAAACATACGCCTTCGTGGGTCCAACGGGAGGCGGAAAAACAACGACCGCCTCCCTGATGGCGCGGCTTTACGATCCTACGGAAGGTCAGGTAATGTTTGACGGGGTAGATATTCGATCGCTGGAACCCAATGAAAGAACCGCTTCGATTGGCTTTATCCTGCAGGAACCCTTCCTTTTCAGCGGGACCATTCGCGACAACATCCTTTACGGAAATGTCAGGTTAAAGGATATCACGAACGAAGATCTGGCTACGGTGTTGACCGAATCAGGACTGGATGGCCTGCTGGAACGTTTCGACGGAGGTCTCACGGCTAAAATCAGCTCTTCTGGCGACGGGATCAGTCTGGGTCAGAAGCAGCTGATTGCCTTTATACGCGTGGTGCTGCGTAGGCCAAAATTGCTCATCCTGGATGAAGCAACCGCCAACATCGATACCGTTACGGAACAGTTGCTGGACGAAATTCTCAGCAAACTACCCGAATGCACCACCCGAATCATCATTGCACACCGCCTGAACACCATTGAAAATGCGGATGAAATCTTTTTTGTCAATGCAGGATCAGTCACCAAAGCCGGATCCCTGCAAGATGCCGTCAACCTGCTGCTTCATGGAAAGCGGGAGAGTTAAGTAAAAGAAATTGGATCTATTTGAGGGTTGCAAAAGATCGGGAAATATCCTGTTTTATGTGCTCCAACAAGAACAGACAAAATAAATAGCCAGATATTTGTTCGTCAGGAAATTATTTTTAGTTTTGATGAAATATAACGTATCTAACTATTAACATATCATTTTTGAGTAGTCTCAAATTCAACAAATAAATATTTTATTCTTAAATCTAATTTTTTAACACCGACGAGTATGAAGAGAATTGCCTTACTATTGTGTCTGAGTCTTGGTTTTGTCTCCCTTTTTGCACAGGAATCTGTTAAATTGCAAAATGCAGGAAACGATGCATTAAAAGCCAAGGATTATGCGAAAGCACTTGAAAGCTATGAAAAAGCAATGGCTGTCTGGGGTACTGCCCCTCAGGATTCGGTCATGTTATACAACTGCGGAATCTGTGGCATTCAGGTGAAGGATTATGACAAGGCCATTAAGTACTTCAATCTTGCGGCTGCACACAACTTTAAACCTGCCGATGCCCTCTTTAAGGTTGCGCTCATTTACAAGTTCCAGAAAAACAACGATGCCTATTTGAAGGCCATCAATGAAGGAGCAGCAAAATATCCTGAAAACCCAAGTTTTAAAGGAGAATTATCTAAAAATTTCCTAATGGAGGCAGTGGCCCATTACAATGGCGGAAATGGATTGCTGAAGGCCGCCATCGACAAAATTACCTCTAAAAAGTACAAGGATGCCAACGATCCTGGTTACAAAGCCGAGATCGCCAAGGCGAAGAAAGAGTTCAGCGATGCCATTCCATCGCTCGACAAGGCCATTGAACTGAATCCAGCCGACGAAAAGGCAAAAGAGATCAAGGCGGCTTGCGAAAAGCAAGTAAAGGCCTTGTAGGTTTTGCTGCACAGGCTCACAAAAAAGATATAAAAATGGCTGCTCAACGGTATTGTTGGGCAGCCATTTTTTGTATATCAGTTACTTACCAGGATGCATCAATAGGCAGCATCTAATTTTCATTGGTGAAAATGGGATTAAGGATCCATCGGCTCATCTTCATCAATCTGTAGGGAAGCAACGGAAGGAAAGAATTCGGCTTCTGTCTCCGAGAGTCTTTTCCCGTTTGAATAGGGAGAGTAACCCAGCTCCTGCTTGCAACGATCCTGCATCTCCTGATCGGTAATGTAATAACTCTGTTCCATGGTCGTTGATGTGATGCCGGGTTTATCCATGGGCAGGCCATACCTGAAAATCAGCCTCGCACAATTGCGCATGTTGGTGGTGGTATGTCGTGCGTGTGGTTCCATGATGATGACATTCTCGGGAACGTGCATTACCTCCATCAGGTACTTTTTCATCTCTTCCGCCTCACAGAATTTGGTGCGGTAAGGATGTGCCTTTCCTCCTGAAACGACAATGAATGGGGCGAACCCCTCCTTCCACCGGTAGGCTGCGACCCTGCATCTCAACATGCCAATACCGCTCAGAGCCTCTTCCCGGATTTCCGGTCCCTCCCCGGGAACTAATATCACCGAGTACTTGTAATTCTGCCAGGGTATGGTTTTGATTCGTTCAAAAGCCAGTTTGTTGCAGTTTCTTTCCATTGGTTCGTAATCCGCAGCTCTGTTGCGGTCGTTGACTTCGATGACCCGCAAAGCATAATCCATGGTGGGCATAAAAAACAGTTTTGATTTCCTCACATCCTCCAAAACCATGTTTGAGCAATCATAGAGCACATAGTGATAATCTTTGGAACGAACATTGAAACTGATGGAATCTATGCTGGGATAATTGGGTTTTCGGCTACGATCACCGTAGACAGCCAGGGCGAAATTCACCGCCCGGGCATCCTGCTCCCAGGCCTTTTTCAACATATCACCGTCATCGGTTGCGGCCAGATTGACATAGCATCCCGATGGAATCAGATGATTCTTGACCATCGACTTCAGCTCCCTGCTTGTAGCATAAAGTTGCAGGAGCCTTTCCCCGATGAGCCGGATCTCCTCCTTGGAGAATCTGACCTTCCCGAGGTAGCAATCGATATTGTTTCCGCACTCTTTCAGAGATGTGGCCATGTAGTTTTTCTTTGCTGCCGCGATTTTTGCCAGCTCTGCATCCTTCGTGAGCAGTTTGTTGATCTCCGGCAGCTTCTCGAACAGGGTCAATAAATAGTAATTGGAGGATTGAACATAGCTTTCTGTCTTGACCAGCGAATATTTCTGATCTGGAATCTGACCGGCAAACACAGAGCCGCAAACCACGAATAGGCTTAAAATTAATAGGTGTGACTTCATTTTGTCAATAATTGAATGGTGTGCAGGAGCACAAAATGGTTAATAGTAGAAATTCATTTCAAAGCTAGGATTTATATTAAAAGTCTGGTTGGATTTGGCGAGAAATCAGGATTCGACGATCCCTTGCCAGAAATAGAAATGTAACGACCAAAAAAAGGGTATCCACCCGGCACCCTTTTTGTCTCAAATCTTCCTGAACATCTGTCCCTTCAGAAAAAATTATTTTCTGAAGTAGCTGGAAGGATCCTGCAAAATAGCTTTAATCTGTTTGACCATGGCTGGCTTATGGTTCATTTCGTAGTAAGGCAATATTATTTTCAGGTAATCCACCAGCGTCTCCTCATTGGTGGTAACATCGATGGATGGTTTTCCGAAACTTTCATGTCCGTCAAGGAAGGCCTCCCCGGATGTAAAGCGAACGCGTTTTTTCTCCAGTTCAAAAATTCTTGTGGTTGTATCTGTCGTTTCAGAAGGATGATTGAATCCATAGATGTGAAGTGACAAGCTTGGCTGGTCCGATAAATTCCCCATGGCATGTACCAGAGCTCCCTGAACAGGCACAACGGTCCCGGTGGGGATTATGCTATGACCCGTCAACAGCAAATGGTTATTTTCGACCTGATAACTCCTGTGGTTGACTTCGCCCAAAAAGTAAACTGCCCCACAGTCGGCCTGACCGTGGTTGTGAATGGCGGTGAAATCATTTTTTGCCCACGACATCAGGAAAATAACAAAATTAGTGCCTTTGTACAGCTTTGTCCGTCCATAACTGTAGTGCTTCAGATGGTTGAAATCGGCTAATTCTGAAAAATCTTCGGCCAAAAGGTTTAGGGATGGAATAAGCTGAAGCAGAAATTCGCTGGTAAGGTGGCCTTGTTCTTCTATGTTCTCGACAAGGGTCCTCAATTTTCCGGGGTAGATCATGGTTGGAATCATGTTGATTTGGTTGGGATTTACTGGACTATTTAATATACTTTCTTGGTTCAATAAACGGAATAAATTTTCAAACTGATTGGATGATCTATCCATATAAGACAAATAACCTTTTAAATTCCTTGCCAGGAATGAGCTTTCATCAGAGAATACGCCTTATTCAGCTCTATTTTCTATCTTTTGATCACCATCAATTTCTCTCAAAAATAGGGATATCTCCATTTTTTGGATGGATTGATTTGCTTAGATTATATAGCTGCGAGGATGCAATATTTCATGTTCTGACAGTAGATCAGCAAGATATTATTTCCTGACCCATACCGAAAAAAAACTATCAGGAATGAAAAAATACTCTTGTCTCCTCGGATGATTTTAGACTTCGAAAAAGTTATTATCAATGAAATCGAATATTTTTGCCTGGTATGTTTGGTGCTTAAAATGAGAGTAGTAATTTTATAGTTTCGGAACAAATCACACACATATATTAAACAATTAAACTTATGCAAAACAGACGAAGCTTCTTAAAACTTTCCGCTGCCGGTTCACTTGGCATGCTGTTGCTTAATCCTGTTACTGGGATGCCGCTTGTAGGAAATGACCGCAAAAGCTATGGTGTTGGACTGCAACTTTATAGCATTCGTGATGCTATGGCAGCCGATGTAAAGGGGACCTTAAAAAAGGTATCCGATATGGGCTATAAAAATATGGAGCTGGCGGGTTATTCCAATGGTAAATTCTATGGCTTTTCTCCTGTCGAATTCAAAAAAATCATTACCGATCTCGGGTTGGTTTCTCTAAGCAGCCATGCCGCAGTTGAATCCAAGGGCATTACCGTGGAATCTGCCAAATTGATGGCCGATGCTCATGCAGCACTCGGCGTGAAATATTGTATCCAGCCTTGGGTCAACGACGAAGACCGTACCATCGAAAAGTACAAAAAAATGATCGGCGACTGGAACAAGGTTGGTAAAATCATGAAAGGTGTTGGCATCCAGTTCGGATACCACAACCACAATTTTGAGTTTACCAATGTCAATGGCGTGGTTCCTTACTACGATATCTTTATGCCTGAGATGGACAAGGATCTGATCACCATGGAGCTGGATCTTTTCTGGGCAACGAAGGCAGGACAGGATCCGGTCGCGATGTTCAAAAAATATCCTGGCAGGTTCCAATTGCTTCACTTCAAGGACATGCATACCAAACAAGCTCCTTTCTACACCGTGATCAAGGACGATATTTGCAGTGTGGGCGAAGGTGTGATCGACTTCAAGAAAATTTGGGCCGCCAAAGAGGTTGCCGGCGCAAAATACCTTTTCGTTGAAGATGACAACCAAGGGAACGGGAAGCCATTCGAGGGCATCGAAACCAGTATCAAGAATGTCACCACGAAAATCTTGAAAAAATAGGTTGGAGCAGGCTGGAAACAGGAATCCTCCTTGACCAATGGTCGAAGGTTTAATTCGTTCCAAAGTCGAGTGAAATATATCTAAAAGCCCGTGCAGGAGATTTTCTGTACGGGCTTTTGCCTCAAAATATTCTCGATTCCCCTTCCGCCAAATGTACCAATTTGAATTTTTTTGGTTCATTGCCGGCTAACGAAAAACACTTCAGGTCCAGGCTGCCTTTCAGCACCTCCAGGGTGGCTTTGTTGGGGGCGATATGGCATAGTCCCCAGGCTGAGCTGTTGCTCCAGAAGTAGGTTCCTGGTTTGGAGGTAAAGGAGATGCTTTTTTCCACACCCGAATAGTGAAAATCTGACATGGCCAGGATGGCAGCCCAGCTGGCCATAGCCCGGGCATAGTGGTGACCGCATTCGGGTTCATCAAATGGATTTCGCTTGAGTCCGTCAAAACGGTCACGGATGCTTTTGATGCATTTCAACCCCTCTTCCGTCTGATTTTCGTAGATCATTCCTACCGCTGCGGTATATTCGAATCCAGTCATGGCTTCGGAAAAATAGGGGAAGGGCACTTTCAGCCTGCCTTTCGGCCAGCTGGCCATGATCAGTCCGCTTTCATCTCCCATCACATAGGAACGCATGTTGTTGAAAATCGGCGAGAAATCCCGGATGTAGTTATACTTCATGATTGATCGGAGGGTGGTTTGGATGTGTTTTTCATTGGCCAGATATCCCAGGCCACAGATGTGCGCCATGTACTGACCAACCAACTGATCCACCAGGCATCCTTCTCCCAACTGAAAATCGGGATTGGAAAGATCGCTTGAGCCCATACCTGCTTTTAGTCCTTTAGCCACCTCGTTGGGTGAGATGGGAGGCATGATTTTCTGAATATAGTATTCTCCATTGAACAGGTTCTCATCCGTCCAACTACTGCCGTTGAGGAATAGCTTAGTGCATTTTTTTTCAAATTCCTTGTCCTGCATGAATTTTGCCATCTCCTGTCCGGCACGCAGTGCTCCCAGGTACCAAAATTCCATTTGTGGATTAGGCCCATAGTATTCCACATCCATCGTATTGTGCTGACAACCTTCCATCACGCCATCCTGGTTGCCATCCCAGCCTCCCTTTATCCAGGCGAAAGCCAGTGCCTTTTTGATGCCGTTCCAGTTGTTTCTCAGAAAATCATTGTCTCCCGACAATTGCCATTCCCTGTAAATCTTGAGAATACATCCCATCTGACCATCCGCTGCGGCGACCTTCCATGAGCTGGCTTTTGACAGGGGTAACCCTGCCCGGAAACTCATCAGTCCCGTTGAGTCGAGCGCATAATTAAACTCCACATCCCGCATGGTTCTGGCAAGGTCACCAAACAGAAAGGGGGTAGCCATTTCGTAATTCCAAACGTGGGTGCAGGATCCCTGACAAGAGCCAAATTCGTCCATAACTCCCTCCCAGCCCATTAGATGACCACTCTTTATCCTGAATACGGTTTGTGACCTTAGCGTACTCAGGTTGAACAATGCCGCTTCCTTAACCTCGGCAGGAAGAGTCGAGGATAGGAAAGCATTTAGGAAAAGTTTGGTCTTTTCTTCCAGGAAAGGCACTTTGGGCACAATTTTTTCCGCTGCATCCCAGGCATCTGTATAGTGGGTACTGTAATAGTTTCCCACAGACTCTTTGGACCAGCCATACCTGTTTGGAAAATCCCAGGTAAGGAAGAATCTGAATAATTGTGTACTGTTCGGAGCTATTGTTTTCTTGATTGCCAGCGAGGCCATCGGGTTGTTGTCGTGAAGCACTGTTTTATCTGTTAATTCCCCGTCTGCAGAGAAATCATCCCAGAAATCCAGGGTGGATCGCTCCCAGTTATTGGGTTCGGACGACCTGCGATAACTGATGCCAGAGCTTTCTGAAGTGGACAGGGCCATCGAGCCAAAGGCTGCATCCGTTTTGGCGATACTATCCGAATACATGTAAATCCCGCTCAGACCCTTCACGCTCCTGAATACATTCATGTTATTTTTTTCCCCGTAAGGAATATAATCCCCCTTCCAGTCTCGTTTCATTTTACTCCCATCCGCACCGACAAAGTTTCGCATCGTACCGCATACTGAGACAGTAAGCGGCTTCTCCGTGAGGTTGGTTACTTCATAGGTAAGAATGGCAACGGGCAATCCACTCGCATCCGCATCTCCCGGTACAAAAGGATTGAAGCCAATGATCTTCACCGATACGGGCATGGTCTTGTCGGATAGATGAACGATCCCTACAGGGTAGGCGGCATCAAAAGTGGCATCGGCAAATCTTGGAAATCCGTGCTGGTTCACGGGGCGTCCTTCCTCATGCAGGTATTCTGACGGGTGCACAGGGCCAATAAGGGCACGGGTGATTGCCTTTTCGCCATCCGGCTTTACATAAATTGAGAAGAATGGTGCGTTGTTACCCTTGGTGACGGTACTGAAACCGATGGCGGGTTTATTCATGATCTCCCAGTCGCGCAGTTCACCCCTACCGCCAAGCGAAACGGTTCCCGTACCGATTCCTCCCAAAGGCAGTGCGATGTTAAGTAGGTGCTCCTGATCGTAGTGTTTCAATGCCGGCCATTCATTCATTTTTGATTGGCCATAAAGAGAAAGTACAAGGGTGGCGTAAACAAGTGTCAGTAAATATTTTCCCATTGAATGGTATTTTTAGATTCAAAGCTAAAATGGAACAATTGTAGTCCGGAATGAAGTCAAAATCATTTCCTCATAGGAGGTTAAAGTTCACTTACCTCCAGAGGTTTGTCGTGTTATTTTAGTCCCTTAAAATCGAATTTTATGCAATTTTCCAGCGTTTCGACCGGCTTCTCTACCCCTTTCGGGAAGGGCATTTTTGAATATTGCTGGAAATACAGCAAGCAGGAGTTTCGCCACCATTTGGCCAGTTGCTCCTGTTTTGCCATTTTATCCGTTACTTGTTTGAACTCTTCTTCGTCAATTTTCCCCTTCAGGCCTTGCCAGGCCTTAACCATCTTTTCAACTCCGGCTACTCCCGTGGTATAATGGATCGTCATTTCGTCCCAAAGTGTTTTCCCCGATCGCATTTTGTAATTCCAGGGAACGTGGTGAAACCACAACAAAAGCTCCTCGGGACAGGTAGCGAGATTGGCAAATTTGTCTGCAGCGGGTTTGAAATATTGTCCGGTGGCATTGCTTCCTGTCGGAGATCTGTCGAACCCTATTCCTGCGCTATCCGCCTTGTGGTAGTAAATGGCGGTCCAGTCGGCACGACCGCGGCTTACCCACGGACCCGGACCAAAATGGTGGCTGTTCCCCATGATGTGGTGCAATCCAAGTGGAGTCATGTAATTCACGGAGTTTTCACGGGAGTCCATCATGATTTTCCGGATGGTTGAAACGACAGCAGGATTGTCCGTAATGGTCTGTTTGATCCATTCGGTTGCAATGGTTTCCGCAGAGAGGGTAGGATCCCAGGCAAGGCGACCGAATGCGTACCAGTTGGATTGACCAAACAGATGCCCGGTCCAGTTGCGGTCGTTGCCTGTATTGGCCACTCCCGACATTCCTGTTAAGCGATGGTTTTCCAGCGACCCGTCAATCACTTTCAAAACCGTGGACCCTTCCCCTTTGGCATAAGTATCTGATTGGAGGCACTCCTTGAAAAGGGGAGCCAGGTAGCAAAGGTCAGTCGACTGACCCAGGTATTCCTGTGTGATTTGGAACTCCATCATCAAAGGGGTCTTTGGCATGTTCCCAAAAAGCGGATGGAATGGTTCTCGGGGCTGAAAGTCGATGGCGCCGTTTTTTACCTGGATCAGCACGTTGTCGCGAAACTGTCCGTCGAGTGGTTTGAACTCATTCACCGCCTGTTTGGCCCGATCGTCGGGAACGTTGTTGTCGTACACAAAGGCACGCCACATCACGATTCCGCCAAACGGCTTCAAGGCATCGGCCAGCATATTGGCTCCATCGGCGTGCGTCCGGTTGTAGTTTTGAGGTCCGGGTTGTCCCTCCGAATTGGCCTTTACCAGGAATCCTCCGAAATCAGGGACGATGGAATAGACCTCCTCAACCTTCTTTTTCCACCATTCCTGAACGGACGGATCAAGGGGGTCAGCTGTTTTCAATCCTCCAATATTTACCGGAGAGCTAAATTTAACCGACAGAAAAACTTTCAGCCCGTAAGGTTTGAAGATGTTGGCCAATACCTCCACTTTTTTCAGGTATTCAGGAGTAAGCATTGCCGGATTTGCATTGACATTGTTCAGAACGGTTGAGTTAATGCCAATGGAAGCATTCGCCCTGGCATAATCCGCATAGCGGGGTTCAATTTTGCCGGGAAGATCCTCCCATTTCCAGAGTGACTGACCTGCATAGCCTCTTTCGATCGAACCATTCAGATTATCCCAGTGGTTGAGGATCCTGATTTTTATTTTAGGGACACTTAGCAGATCCAAATGGATGAGTTTCTCTCCGGTTTGGATCATCCGCAGAAATTGGTAGGTACCATACAGAACTCCGATGTCGGTGTTGGCGGTGATGCAAATGATATCCTTGTCGTTGGTCTTCAAGGTTCTTATCAGATAGCCTTCCTTCCCTGCAGATTTCAGCTCATCCTGGAAAAGGTTGGAAGGTAGTGCTTCCGAACTTCCCGGTATTCCGGCAATGACCACATTCCCTGTTGTTGCCCCTGAAATTTCTACTACCGGGAGGCCGAGCAGGGAGGTCAATCCGGTCTTAAGTTCTTTTCTTGCAATCTGTAAGGTTGGAGATGCACCGTAAACAGCAAACCCGGTTATTTCCTTCCGGTAATCTTTTTGAAGGGATTTAGAAACGGATGAATAATTTAACCACAATTCGTATCCATCTTTCGAGAAACCCGAAAAAGTGGTACAAGAAAGAAACACAATCAGCAGTAAAACGTTTTTATTCATCGCTTTGGTATAGAATGGTGTTTGTTTAAAAAAGATCTTTTGAGAATGCAAAGTTGATATCAGCCAAAATCGATTTGAAAGTGGTGGAACTTCCTTTAAAATTCCGAAACTCCATTCGTACAAACCAAAACAGTTAAGCAACTTGAACCATCAAGTTCATTTTGAGAAATAACCTGGAATTCTATCTCGTTGTCCCGGAGCTATTTTGAAATCCCGTTACCTGTCCAATCCAGGTGATGAAATCCTGCGGATCCTCATCTGCACCGTGACCGGCATCCCAGTATAGTTTCATGTTCACTTCCTTGTGTTGGTTCTCCATACTAGCGGCCAGGTTGGCCAAGACTGTTTGGGAGGTGTGGTTGTCGGAACTCCCCTGACGAAGCCACCAGTGTTTGGTGCAACCCGGATTGTTTTGACCCATGAAGTACATGGCATTCATCAGGTTGACAAGCAATTTCAAATTAGTGTCGATGGTTGCATTTTTATCTTCGCTGGAATGCTGAAGGCTAAAGCTCGTAAAATGTCTGGAGTCTATCGTCTTGTTGCCGAATTCGTTGGGTTCGGGCTGCCGGCAATCGAAATCGTCGAAAGCAGGAAGGCCCTTCATCCTGCCAACGTGCATAACATAGTCTGCAAAGTTGAAGGAAGCTTCGTTGCCGTTCCAGGTAATCCATTTGTTGGTTGCCAGATAATCCTTCCGTTTTTCAGCCGGAAGCTCGCTCAGAAACTTTTTGGCCGACGGAATCAGGTAATTTTGCACGAGGTATTGGCCGTAATTGTCTGCAGAGAGCAGTCCAAAGCCATTCTTTCCCGTAAGTTTCAGGGAAGCTTGATAAGCTACAAAGGAAGACTTTAGCAACTTTGAAAGTTCCTGATCCACGGGTCCGGATCTGGTCGGAAGGGTGCCATACATCCATTCGTAGGCACCATCGGCATGGTCCAGATCGGTGATGGGGCAAAAACAGGCACTCCCTAGAATATCATCTTTTGCATCGGCGGCACCGATCTCCTTCAGGTAAGGTTCAAACAAGGCACTGTTGCCGGATGCCCCAAGAAGGGCAGAGAGTGCACCTCCCGCACTAACTCCCGTAGAGAAGATCCAATCCGTATTCCCCGGTAGGATACCCTTGTTGTGCCGGATGTATCGGATGGCGGCTTTCAGGTCCACGACGGCAGCCGGTGCCTTTCCGTAAAATGTTCCGTCGGCGGCTTTGTTGTCGCGTCCCCGGCAGCCGGGAGTAACGACTACATACCCTGCAGCCAGGGCCAGATCCTTGTTCCCACTCAAATTGCTGTTCCCGCCCGGACCGCCGCCCGGTCCACCGGGCATTCTTCCCATCGGACCGCCTGGACCGCCACCCATCGGACCACCGGTGCCACCGCGCAGATTGTTGACGGACATATAGCCTCCCACACCAATGGCAAATAGAATTGGAGCATTGGAAGCATCGACCGCAACCTCATTTACTTTAACCGGCACACTGACATTTAGACTCTGGTACTCCTTGTCGACGGGATTGGCCACATAGGTCAGGTGAAGATAGGAGCGGTAGGTGACCTGTTTTTCTCCCGCGGAGGTCTTTACCGTTTTTGTTTCCAGTTTAAAGTCACTACTGGGGAAACGCAGGGGATCACTTGTTTGTCCTGCCGAGCTTTTCACGGTAAGGGATAAAATTGCCGATATTGCTGCAAAAATCAAGAGGGTCTTTTTCATTTTCAATGAAATTAGGTGGTTTGTTTTGTGCGTCAACTCATAAAGAGTCATGTAAATCAGACAAATATAATTATCAGGATGGCCAGGATGATTCCTGCCAGAGCCGTGTACAAACCTTTTTTAAACTGCTTGGTGTTGATTTTGAACATCCAGAAGGAAGAAACGGCCATGAAAAGCAACAATATTCCGATGGTCAGTGTTAACCAGTGGATTGGATTCCTACTCGGGGTTTTATGGAAATTGGTCAATTTACTAAAAGGGAACATCAGCTCCTTAATCTTATATTCTGCCTCGCCGGTTGCTTTGTTAAAACTTCCACCTTGGAAATAGAGCACGTCTCCTTTTGTCTCCGTAATCTTGAGGTCACGCATGCGAAGTGCTTGACCAAGTTCCGTGGGCTTTGTAGTGACAGGCAAGATAATCTTGACCTGCTTTTCCTGCTTGAGGAAATCCGAATCCCTGAAAATAAGCGTGATTCCGCTGAAGGCATAAATGACAATAAACCCCACAATAAAGAACCCAATGTTTCTGTGGAGAAGGCGGATGGTGTGAACGAATGATTTTTTTGTTTCCATGTTTGAGCGTTGACTTTCAATTGTTATTTAAATTTTTCTAATCAGCGTATTCAGTTCCATTTGATGGTGCAGTTGGCACTATTTGCTCGTATGCCTGCTTAACTGTCTAAAAGTAATAGGATTTGGGAATATTTTGCTCTCCAATCAAATCTTTTCTATGACTGCAAAAGTGGGAAAGGGTTTAAAGGTAGGTCGGTAGTGCTGGTTGTCTGCCAAACTGTTGTGCAAGATTGGCTGGTGAGGATTTAAGCAATAGTCTGAATTTCTGCAAAAGTTGACCATCCTTGAAAAATGGAATTCCAAACAAAAAAATTGTTGCCTGTCTATTTAAAAAATAGGTAACTTTACCTTTGTAATTCAGTATTTGTGACAAGTATTCCCTGATTGACTGGTAATTTTCCCGATTTTTAAAATTGAATTCTCAGTCTTCAAACCCAAACAAAAAATGTTCAGCCATGGAAAACAATGATCGCCGTCAATTCCTGAAAAAGAGTATGGTTGGTATTTCAGGGGCAGTTCTTTTGCCAACCCATCAAAAGATCGAAACGAGTAAACCCGAAGTCGCCGGTCTGCCATTCCGGACGCTTGGCAGGACTGGCATCAAGACTCCTTTGATCAGCATCGGAACGGGCAATGTAACCGGTACCGGCATCGTCAGGGCTGCCTACGACGCCGGCGTAAAACTTTTCTTTTCCGCCACCTATTACGGAGAGGGAAACAACGAGATTTTGGTAGGTGAAGGGTTGAAGGGTTTGCCCAGGGAATCCTACGTGATTGGTACAGCTGCTATTCCTGACGGAATTGATAAAAGGTCGGGTGCCATTACCAGTGCATTTACGACGGAAGCTTACATGAAAAAGGTGGAGAGCAGCCTGACCCGCTTCGGCCTTGACTATATTGACATTGTCCTTTTGCCTTTTGCAGGAAAGAAAGAGACTGTCCAGCACGAGGGCATTCTAAACACCTTCGAAAAGGCCAAGAAACAGGGGAAAATTCGTTTTGTCGGCATTGCCTCCCACGGTGATACCCAGGAAGCACTGGATGCCGCCGCCGCAACCGGCATTTATGATGTAGCCATGATCGGCTACAACTACAAGACGCAAACCCTGGATGCCATGAATGCCTCCATCGCCAATGCTGCCAAGGCAGGAATGGGGATCGTCGCAATGAAAACAACAGCCGGTGCCTTCCGGGATAAGAACGGCCCCGCGCTGAACACGGATGCAGCCATCAAATGGGCCCTGCAGAATGAAAATATTTCCTCCGTCGTATCCGGAATGACCAGCGTTGAACAGTTGCAGAAAAACCTGGCCATGATTCGTAACCTGAAGCTATCGGATCAGGAGAGGAAGGACTTGAATCTGGCTGGATTGGGTGCGGAACCAACGCTCTATTGCCAGCAGTGCAAACAATGCCTTCCCCAATGTCCGCACAACCTGGATATCCCAACCATCATGCGGAGCTATATGTATGCATACGGCTACAAGAACATGGAGCAGGCTTACTATACCCTGGCGGATGCAGGTTTGGCCAATAACGTTTGCAGTCAATGCGAAGTCTGCAACGTCAAGTGTGCCTCCGGATTCAATGTGAAAGGCAAAATTTCGGACATCTCCAGACTGAGGAATATGCCGCTCGATTTTTTGCGGGTCTGATACCAAAGGTAATCTGAAGGTGCAATAACCAAGCTGCTCGGCCTCAGGGCAGGGAATTGGTATGTCTATTTTAAAAGTGAAGCATATGGCTACCATCTTAAAATGCGAAGAAAGGGATTTCAGAGAAGAGCCCAACAAGATCGATCCTTTTCGGTTGCTTTCCGATGTGACAAGGAGGCAAAAGGGAGTGAATCCCGCAAATCTGAACTTCGATCTGAGACAGTTAAATCCGGAACAATATTCAGCCCCTTACCATTTCCATCGTTTCGCAGAAGAGCTGTTTATGGTGATTTCTGGTTCGATGACGCTGAGGTCCCCGGATGGACTGGAGATTGTCCATACCGGAGATATCGTTTTTTTCGAAATGGGAGAGACGGGCGCGCACCAGTTTTTCAATCACACCACAGAACCCTGTACCTATTTGGATGTAAGAACTTCTATTGGCTATGATGTATGCGAGTATCCGGATTCCAACAAAATCCTGCTCGCTCCCTCTTTCGAAATCTTCGGTAAAGAGACAAAACGGGGTTATTTCGAAGGTGAAGAATCGATTCGGGAGAAATGGGCAAATCTTGTGAACAAGGAGGACAAGCCGGGGTCCATCTGATTCCAATTGCCTTATTTTAAACGATCTCCCGTTGAAAAAATGAAATAAACCCGGAAGAAAATCTCCCGGGTTTATAATTTTGAGTATCCACCAAATCGAAGTTAAAATCTCAGCAGAAATTATTTAGACCACTCAATTTTGGCTTGCTTCACTTCTTGCGAGTTTTTGCCAATCTGAATCACGAATGCTCCGGGCTCCCAGTCGTATTTCAGGTCACCGTTGAAGAATTTCAAGGTTTCTGTAGTGATCTTAAACTCAACTTCCCTGGATTCACCTGGATTCAGACTGATTTTCTGAAAACCTTTCAACTCTTTGACGGCCCTTGAAACACTGGCAACCGGATCGGAAAAGTACAATTGAACCACCTCTTCTCCGGCAACTTTCCCTGAATTGGTTACGGTGATCTTTGCCGACAAGGTCTCATTTCCTTTGAGGACCGTTTTATTCAAAACAACCTCACCATAATTGAAGGTAGTATAGCTTAACCCATACCCAAATGGGAACAATGGCTCATTCGGAATGTCCAGGTATTTGGAGGTGAACTTGTTTTTTTGATCGAACGGACGACCCGTGTTTTTGTGGTTGTAGTAAATAGGAATCTGGCCGACACTGCGGGGGAAGGTCATGGTGATTTTTCCGGAAGGATTGTAATCGCCGAACAATATATCTGCAATGGCATCTCCACCTTCGATCCCGGGGGCCCATGCCTCCAGAATGGCAGGCACATTCTCATTCTCCCAGTTCAACGTCAGCGGACGACCATTGACGAGTACCAGCACAACCGGTTTCCCGGTGGCAACGAGCGCCTTCAAAAGATTTTCCTGACATTCAGGAATTCCGATATCGGAACGGCTGGCTGCTTCTCCCGACATCGTGGCGGATTCTCCCAGTACCGCCACCACTACATCTGCTGTTTTTGCCGCCACTACAGCCTCCGCCTGCAATTCGGCAGGAGTCCTGCTCTCAACCGCCTCCTTGAGGCCCATGTAGGCGGCATACGGATTTTTTATCGTCTCCTTCAGGTAGGGATCATCCGTGATGTTGGCCCCTTTTGCATAGATCACTTCGGCCCCCGTTCCGACTGCCTGCTTGATTCCTTGCAGGACAGAAACAGTTTTGGAAACCTCACCTGTCGACCAGCATCCCAAAAGATCGGCAGCACTGTCGGCCAACGGACCAACCAGGGCAATCTTGCCGGATTTTTTAAGGGGTAATACCTGTTGACTGTTTTTGAGCAATACCATCGATCTGGAGGCAATCTCACGGGCAAACTGCAGATGCTCTGCCGTGAGAATTTCATTTTTGAAGCGGTCTTCCTTCACATATTTGAATGGATCACCAAACAGTCCAAGTTTGTATTTGGCTTCCAGTATTCTCCGGCAGGCAGTATCAATATCCTGAATCGTCACCTTGCCTTCGGCCAAAGATTTTTTCAGGGTATTCAGGAAGCCCAATCCCATCATATCCATATCGACGCCGGCTTTCAGTGCCAGGGCAGAAACCTGCGGCAGATCGCCCAATCCATGAAACATCATTTCGTTGATGGCGGTATAGTCGGTGACCACGAACCCCTTGAAGCCCCATTTCTTTCGCAACAGATCATTTAAAAGCCATTTGTTTCCAGTTGCGGGAACTCCGTCGATCAGGTTAAAGGATGACATGGCACTTCCGGCCCCGGCCTCAAAAGCCGCCTTGTAGGGAGGCAAATAATCCTGAAACATCGTCAGCCGGCTCATGTCGACCGTGTTGTAATCACGGCCTGCTTCTGCCGCCCCGTAAAAGGCAAAGTGTTTTACACAGGCCATGATGGTATTCTCTTTCGAAAGGTCGTCGCCCTGATAGCCGTGAACCAGTGCCTTTGCAATCTGGGATCCCAGCCAGGGATCTTCGCCAGCCCCTTCACCCACCCGACCCCAGCGTGGATCACGCGCGATATCCACCATGGGGGAGTAGGTCCAACAAATTCCGCTTGCACTGGCTTCTACGGCAGCAATTCGCGCACTCTTTTCAATCCTGGCCAAATCCCAGGAAGAGGCTAGTCCGAGTGGGATCGGAAATCCTGTTTTATAACCGTGGATGACATCTACCCCAATCAGTACGGGGATTTTCAGACGCGACTCCTGCGAAGCTACCTCAATTTTCTTTGCCAGTTCAAAAGTATAGGCACCCGTGGCCCCGATCTGCCCTTTGCGCACAACATCCAGGATTCCATCGCTTCCTGCAATGACAGCGCCTATATTTCCGGAAGAGAGATTCATTTGCCCCAGTTTATCCTCCAGAGTCATCTTGCTCATCAAATTCTGTACAAACAAATCCATTTTGGTGCTTTGTCCGAAAACAGAGCAGACCGAAAAAAAGGCAAATAATAAAAGTTTTAGTTTCTTCATAAGTTCTTATTTTTTGGTGTTAGTTCCATTTTCTTATTGGATACCTATCATATTGCTCCAATTCGACGGAGAAAGATCAATAGAATTTTCCCCGAATTTTAAGTCGCAACGAAACGTTGGCTGCCGATCCTCAACAGTCAGTCAACAAGGCGCCCAATGTGTAATTTCATCGAATGGTTAGTCGAAACAGAGTCAAAGGTAAAATTAAAACGGGTAATATCCTTCACTGTTAGCCACTAAATAACCATCCCTCCCAACCTCCTTTTCAGATACATTATATTTAACTACTAAGTTCTTTTTGAGTTTTAATCACTAATTTTAGATCAGGGAAGATGAGTTGAAAGTAAGGGATGTTGCTTGAATCAGATAAGCAGTGGCCACGATTCGTGTTTTCTTCTTAACATATTAATCAATTGATAGAATGATACTTATATTAAAGACTGGGAGTGCCCTGTCAAATATCAGGGCAGTCAAGGGTGATTTTGATGCTTGGATTTTCAGCAAAATGCAATTGAGTGAATCTGAATATATGGTACATTCCGCCGGAGATTACCAAACATTTCCGCCTGAGCGACACTATTCAGGAATTGTAGTTACCGGATCTCCCTTGATGGTGTCAGACATTGAATGGAAGGAGAATCGGCTGTGCAATTGGTTGTTTGAGCAACAGCAAGGAGGAATTCCTATTTTGGGTATTTGCTTTGGCATTCAGTTGCTGGCGATACTGAATGGTGGAACTGTTGAAAATAATTCGTCAGGGACCGAAATCGGGTCGGCAAAAACGCACCTGACCAAATTAGGAAGGCAGGATCGGCTCCTGGGTGATTTGCCATCTGTTTTTGAAGTCTATAAATCGCACAAACAAAGCATTTCTGCCTTGTCCGAAACCTGCGAAGTTCTGGCTACAAACGCTTCCGGACTCATTGATGCGGTAAAGTTTGGTACCAATACCTGGGGGGTACAGTTCCATCCGGAATTCGATAGCAGCATCACCCGGTTGTACCTTCAGGAAAAAAGTGCGGAACTGAGTGCCGAAGGATTGGATGTTCAGGAACTGCAGGAGAGAGTTGTTGAGGTAGATTACGGAATTCGGATCTTAAATCGGTTCAGGGAGATTTCAAAATCCTCCTCTGTAGTATTATCTTCCAGACAGTTATAAATCAAGATAAATCAAATATAACCTTCATAAAAACAAAAGGATAAAAATGAAAATATTTTGCAGAGGCCTGTTGTATGCCATCTTTTTCCTATTGTTAAATACGAATTTGAATGCCCAGTTTCCGCGGTTCAAGGTGTTGGCCTTTTTCAGCAAGCAGGTGGAAGGAGACCATGTCAGGTTTGCCAACGATGGGATAAGGTTTTTTAAGAACCTGACCAGTGGCGGTGGTTTTGTTTTTGATACGACCAGCACGATGGATGATTTGAAGGATGCCAAACTGAAGAATTACCAGCTGGTGATGATGCTGAACGATTTTCCGCATACTACCGCGCAACGCGAAGCCTTTCAAAGGTACATGGAAAATGGGGGAGGTTGGTACGGTTTTCATGTATCTGCCTACAACGACAGGGATACCAACTGGCCCTGGGGACTCAATTTTCTTGGCGGTGGAGTTTTCTACAGGAACAACTGGCCACCCATGCCGGCCAAACTGGTGGTCGACGATCCGGGGCATTCGGTGACCAAAGGATTGCCTGCCTCTTTCGTGGCACCCATCAACGAGTGGTACCAGTGGAAACCAAGTCCGCGGGAGCGTAAAAATATCAAGGTACTGGTATCGCTTTCTCCAGACAATTATCCTTTTGGATTGAAAGACATTGTTTCGGATGGTGATTTTCCTGTCGTCTGGACCAATACCGATTACAGAATGATCTACCTGAACATGGGCCACGGATCCCAGATCTTTTGCGATGCCACTCAGAACAAGCTCATCATCGATGCCTTCCGGTGGGTCATCTCCACTGATAAAAGGGGGAATGTATTTGAAAAATAGCAGTGTAACCTTATTTGATTGGCTCTGACTTCCTTGTCGGGATAAATCTAAATTATACGGAATTTTCAAATCCAAAATTAGCTGCTTGCCTTTACCAGGAAGGCAAAATGGTGATTCAATGGTGTCCTGTCAACTGTTAAAATGACCCCAAGGGGCTATAGGCGAGTCTGAATTTTGAAACTAGTTTTAAGTTGAGATTCAAAAGGTACTTTCATTGTATCTGAAACAAAGGTAGGATCCTTCTCCCATAAAAACGTATTTTGTTTTCTTGGTGAATTCACAGACTGAAATTTCAGATGCTGGGATCATTTGCTTCCATTCATTTACCTATGCGATTAAAACCATGAAAAAATCAATCTTTGTCTCTATCCTTCTTCTTCCGGCTGTTTTATGCCTGTTCTACTCTTGTAGTCCGGCTAGTTCGGACAATGGACTAAGTGCGGATATCAAGAACATTGTCGACGATGCCACTTTGAAAACAATTACGGACTTGGGCATGCCTATTAACAAGGGTAGTAACCCCACTAGCCTGGTCAATTTTTACAAGGCATCGCCACTTACCCTGAAGGCCACCAACGTATTGAATGACTATGCGCTGGGCCATGTTTTCTCGGATTATAAATTTCATTTCTACGCGCAGGATAACGCCAAACTGACCATCAAATTTGACTATGTTGCCGGAGCAGAATCAGGAACCGGACTCGGTGCCTTTATCTCCGGAGAGGGGAACAATTTCTCCGTTTTCGTACAAGTGCATTCCTCTAGCGGGGGTAAACCCGCCGAAGTGATTCACATCATTTCCGGAACAATCACCAGCACAGGAATCTCTAATTTCTACTTTGCCAATTTCATGTTGAACAACTATGGCGATACCAGCGGAACCTGGATGGCCAACGGTCATGGACGAATTTTTTATGATGGGGATGGAGTCACTCCGGTGGTAGCAAACCTGCAGGCGAAGAGCTTCGATGGGTATCCTTCTGCAGGTCTCGCTGCTCCAATAAAGTAGAGATTGCCGATCATCTGGCGAGTAGTTCAAGAAGAGACCGTTTCCACTCATCTGAAAACGGTCTCTTTCTTTTGGATACTTGAAGCATTGTATTATGCACTTAGAGAAAACAGAGTGGATTGGGGATAAATGGTTGGAATTAATGTTTAAAAATTATTTTCTTTGTGTATAATCATCTAATGATAACATGATGCATATATCAATTACTGGATTAAAGCCAAAAGGGTTGTGGGGATTTATACGATTCTGGACTTTAGCTATTCCTTCATTTAGTGAAGCAAAAACGGCAAGGGGAAATCTATATAGTGCAGTCAAAAAAATCAACGGCTATAATTGTACATTGTCGGCTTGGGAAAATCGTGATATGATGTTGGTCTTTATGAGAAACGGCGTACATCTTAAAGCAATGAAAGCATTTAATTCAATAGCAACAGGTAGAACATATGGTTATGAATCCAATAAAATTCCTAGTTGGGAAGAGGCCTATTCAATATTAGAATCAAAAGGTAAAAATTATTAAAACGAACAATTTCAAAACGTCATTCAATTTATTATCGCCCCTAAATTTTGATTTAATATCCTCAAGAGTTGTGGGTCTCTTACAGTTATTAAGGTTATGGTAGAAGCGTTGAACTTGAGTGTGCAATTCGTCCAGGCGATAATCAATTGTTTAATGAGTTTCACTCTTCCCTCTTAATCATTGAGTGTGGTAATCCCAGTTGTTTGCGTCTGCAAATTTTTGGGTAGCCGTTTCAAACCTTTTTCCTTCGAGCGCAATTCATAAATAAATGGGTGCTCCACCTTCCTTTTTTGCCTGGTTTTTTTCAGCTGAAAACTAAAAGTGAAATTTTGGTCTCTCATAACCTTAAAATTTTAATTAATAAAGTTTTAAATGCCCCTACTTCTAACTGGTTTTCTGGTGAAAAGCGCAAAGAGATGCAATCTATCATGGTGTTAGCCTGGTTCGCGAGACCTATTTTGTTTTTTGTGAAATAGGTCTCGATTTTAACGGATCAATTAATAATTTAGGTGGAGTATTTTTCTGAAATCCATTAATTTTGTTTTAAAACACAGATTTAATGGAAGCCACCCAAGAACAAATGCTCAGTATTCTTGAGCTGATTTTACCCAAGGAGA
>Ga0209697_10002496_pt1 | contig 26403 bp, 19 predicted proteins | sample AliMusrvi5mmetaG_FD_184115 | JGI IMG/M metagenome (GOLD analysis project Ga0209697, IMG submission 184115) | Freshwater lake bacterial and archeal communities from Alinen Mustajarvi, Finland, to study Microbial Dark Matter (Phase II) - Alinen... | ecosystem: Environmental > Aquatic > Freshwater...
GCCAAAGAACGTATGGCCCTGTGTATTAGGCGCTTTCAGCTTGTGAAAATAGTCCACTTTTGAACAGGCGAAAATTCCACTTTTGAACCGTCGCCGACAGGAATATATTTTCCTCTTTCACTGCGGGCTGGCGATGGTTAGTGTGCAAGCGATGGTGAAGAAGCTCCTCCATACCCGATACCGGGTTTCCGACTTGGAAAAAACCATATCGTTCTACAAGGACGTTCTGGGCCTCGAAGAAGTGCGGAGAAGCACCAGCGGCCGCGGGTCCCAACTGGTTTTCTTCAAAGCCCCAGGAAGCGAGGAACTCATCGAGATCTGCAAGTTCGACGAAAGCGGACCCGTCATCGTCGGCCCGGACCTCACACACCTCGCGTTCGAGGTCGAAAATATCGACGCTTTCGCCGCGCACGCCGCCGCGCTCGGATACCCGCTCAGCGACGGCCCGCACCGTGCCGCCAGCGGGTCGGCGATCGCTTTTATCGATGCCCCGGAGGGTTACGAAATCGAGCTGATCCAACCCGCGAAAGGCGAGTGATGGAATTCGACTGGACAGAAAACTCGTTCGTCCCGCAGGACATTTCCCTGAAGGAGATCGAGGAGGCGTTTGAGGACCCGTTCAGCATCCGCCTCATGCCCGAACTCGACGAGGTCGCCGGCCGCGAATCCAGGTATTTCATCCTCGGCAGGGCGATCTCGAACCGCGCGATTTTCTCGGTTTTCTGGACCGACGGAAAGCGCTACCGCGTGGTTTTCTCCCGCCTGATGACCCCCGAAGAGGAAACGTTTTACGACAGGAAAAATTCCGAGGCCAACTGATCATGCGCGTTCTCACAAAATGGAAAGATCTCCCGGTGTTCCCCAACGAGCACGAAGAGATGGAGTTCTGGAAGCAGACCGCCTTAGACCCGCGGCTGATGAATGGCTCGATGCTGAAAACCGACAACCGCGATTCCACGACGATCACCCTCCGCTTCGACCCCAGGATGCTCGCGCGCATCAAGCGCCTCGCCCGCTCCCGCTACCTGAACTACCAGAGCATGATCAAGCAGTGGCTGAGCGAGCGGATGGAAAAAGAGCTCCAGTAGGGCGCAGCGGACTTCGGAAATCTCCGGGCCAGGTTGAAAATATTGCTTCCAACGGGAGGACTGCCCCGGGGCAAATGTGGTTTTCGGATCGAATCCGCCCCATTCGCTTGAACCCGGGCATTCATCCGGGTAAATACGCACGCAGTCACGATATGATCAAACCTGCACTTCTCCCGCAAAAAACATTTCTGGCGCTGGCCGCGGCCTGCTTTGTCGCCTTGATGCCGGCCGCCTCTGCCAGCACGGCAACGATCAACGATACGGCTCGGGTTTTGGCAGGCCTGCCGCCGTCCCAGGAGTCCCCGCTCCAGGCGGTCACGTCGGGAGAAGCCTGGTCAAACCACGCCGGAAAATTTTCCGGGGTTTGGAACCGTTTTGAGGAACGGCAGCTTTCGCACGCGCGGAAGTGGGCGAACAGGGAGTTGGGAGAAGCCGGGAAGAATGCACCGGTTTTGTATTACGCGTTCAGCGGGCCGGATATTGTCTATGGGAACACGTTTTTCCCCGACTGCAAAACCTACGTCCTTTGCGGGCTCGAGCCCGCCGGCCAGGTCCCGGACCTTCTCGCCATCCCGCCGGGCAAAGTCGGCGAAGCGCTCCACCACCTTCTGTCATCGATGAGAAACGTTCTCTCGCTGGGGTTCTTTATCACGAAAGACATGGGGTCCGACCTGCGGAACGCGTCGATTCCCGGGACGACGCCGGTCCTCTTGTCCCTGCTTGCCCGGATGGGAAAAACCGTGCGCGACGCGACGCCGGTCTCGCTCGACCATGCCGGGAACGAGGTCCCCCGCGGCGCGGCAAACGCCGCCGCGATCCCCGGCATCAAAATTGTTTTCGATTCGGGGCCGAATACGCCGGCCCAGACACTCTATTACTTCTGCGCGGACATCTCGAACGGCGGGCTCGCAAAAAATCAGGGCTTCGCGAATTTCTGCAATAAGCTCCCCGCCGGCGCGGGCCTTGTCAAAGCGGCCAGCTACCTCATGCACGGAGGAGAGTTTTCCGGCATCCGCAAACTGCTCCTCGACCGCTGCAAGTTCATCCTCCAAGACGATACCGGCATCCCCGCATCGGTTCTCTCCGAGCTCAACTGGCATATCCGCCCTTACGGGATCTACAAAGGCCCCATCGGCATGTTCCGGGGATTCTACCAAAAGAAACTCGAACAAATATTTTCGTCGGGCAAGCAGGCCCCGCTCGATTTCGGAGTGGGATACTATTACCGCACGAGCGAGTGCAACATGATCCTCGCCTCGCGGGAGGCCGGAGCGCCAAAGCCCGAAGCCGCCGGCCGACCGGCACCCGCCTCCGCGCCGACGCCAGAAAAATCTCCGGCGCGCGTTGCTCGGGAACCCGCCCCGCCAGCCACACCAAAAAAAGCAATGGCCGCACTCGAAGACGAGGAGCTCCGGATCCGCGCGGACTCCAGCCTGAGCCGCGAGGAAAGAAACCAAAAACTTCACGATGTTTGGAACGAACAGCTCGCCGTGATGGGAAAGCTTCCCAAGAAATAGCGCGTGCGCCGATGAGGCTGCGGGCTATGCTGGCGGGGCGAGCGGCGGCGGCACCACGGGCTTTTTCTTTGCGTCGCGCCGGAAGCAGCTCCCGGTGCTGAAGCGCACCCACGCCAGGCGCAGCCAGCGGATCAACGCCGCCGCGAGCCAGAGCGCCCAGACGAGCATCAGGAGCCGGAACCACCAGATCGAAACCGAGACGCATCCCGGCTGCGGGAGAACATCGGCGCACCGGGCCTGATACCACTGCAGCGCGCTGCGCGTGGACCCGTTGCCCGCGATGAACATCTCGGGATTGCCGAGCAGCCCTTCGGCCACGACCGCGACGAAGACTCCGAGCGCGGCCGCGGTCAGCGCGATGAGCGCCACCTGCAGGAGGTTGAACCCCCAGGCCGGCAGCTTGATATACGAGTCGCTGCCGCGCCAAGAGAGATAGAACAGCCACCCGACCACGATCAGCGCCGCGGGCAGAGGCACCTGGGTCAGCCCGATGCCGAGCAGCATCCACTCGCGGGTGCAGAGCGGCGACGACGAAAGCCGCCCGAGCAGCCCGGCCGCGATGAGCGAGCAGGCGAGCACGACCCAGAACCGCACCGCAGGCCCGCGCAGCGGACCGTCGGCCCAGAGGACCCAGCGGCTGTCGGGGATGTTAACGACGGTGTTGATGTTCGCGCTGCCGACCGGGAGCTTCACCTGCTCGACGCGCGAGCGGTTCCCTAGCGGAGCATTGGATTTCCACTCGACCTGCACGGCCTGCTCGCCCGGACGCAGCGGGACGATCAGGTTGCGCGAATCCATCCGGACAGGGATGGCGGTTCCGTTGAGCGTCAGCGAGGAGACCTCCGCATAGGCAGGCAGCGTAATGGGGAAATCCTCCCCGAGGCTGCAGCGGAGTCCGAGGTCCAATACGGATGTCGCCTGACGCATGCCCAGCGTCACAGTGTGCGCGGCTTTTTCCACCGTGACGGTGGCTCCCGGAATCGCCTCCGGCCTGCTGATCCCGAGCTTCACGCTCTCGCCCGGCCACGGATGCCAGACAGGGACGAGATCCGGGTTTCCCGGCTCGAAGACCGGAGCCAGCCCGGAGATCGTGACATTCCAGACCGGCGAGGCGACCAACTGCCAGACTTCCGCCCACGAGTCGGATGCGCCCGCTGCCAGCGACAACGAGGGCGATGGACTCAGTTCGCTCTCCCACTGGAAGGCAGCTTGCTGCGCGCCGAGCCGGACTTCGATGAGCCCGTCCTTGATCTGCGCGTTCGAGGTTAGCACGTTCTCGCCTTCGAGGAGCGGGACGCGGAGCGCGATCGCCTTGCCGCCGGGCGAGAGCCGGATCACCGTCGTGCGCACCTGCCAGACCAGACCGAGCTCGATCCGGCGCTCGACCGAGGCCAGCGCCGTGAATTCCTGCCGGTCGTAAGCCGCCTCGCCGGGCGTCGTTTTCAGGATTTTGGAAAAGAACACCTGCTGGTCCGGGACCCCGCCCGCAGAGACGCCGTTGACCGTCCACTCGGGAGCCTCGATGACCACCGAGCGCGGCTTCAAAAGAAACGTCCATTCCCAATCCGGAACCTCCGGCAGCAGGCCGCTCACCTTCACTTGGTGGACCCCCTGCGGCACGGGAATCCAAAGGTAGCCGTCCTCGCGGCGCAGCGCGGTCGCGGGTTTGCCGTCGAGCGAAACCGACACCGGCGACCATGCGGGCAGGCGGCCGGGAAGCGGCACGGCGACAGCGATCGCGGCGTTGACCTCGACGTCCATTTCCAGCCGGTTCCCCGCGAGCCGCAGCGTCGCCTGCGGGATCGCGGCGGCATTCGGGTAGGCGTCGGATTTCTCGGTGAGGCGAGAGCGCAACGTGTTCAGGAGGTCTTCATCCGGCAGTTGCGCGTTGGCGGCGGGGAGAAAGAGCAGAAGCGCGACTAGCGCGGCCGGCAGTCCCGCCGCCGGAAACGCGGCCCGTCCACCGCGCAAAAGAATTCCCGCAAGGCCGAGGATCAGCGCCACGCGCAGGACCGCGAGCAGGCGCTCGAGAGTGATCGGGATCATGACCGGACGCACTTCCTGCGACGCCGTCACCGGGCCGTTCCACCCAAATGACACGCTCCGCCACGTCCAGTCCGGAACACCCGGCCCGGTCTGGATGCGCGCCTTCGTGTCGTAGGCGAGGTTCGAGATGTCTTTTGCGTTGGCTTTCGCTTTTTCGAGTTGGCTCGCCGGTGCCCGCGAGGCCAAAGAAAAGGAGTCGCTCGCTTGCGGGGCCGGAGCGTTGGTCGCAGCTTCGGCGGAAACTTGATACGTGGCTGGCGTCTCCACGAGCGACGGATACTCCATCTGCGGGTAGATCGCCTGCTGGATCTGGCGCGAGGCGAACGGAACCACGATAAAAACGAACGCGGCGATGATGATCCATTTTCCGGCGAGCAGGATCCGGCGGCCCCAGCCGTCGCGGACGACGCGGAGCAGCGCCAGCGGGACCAGCAGGCAGAGCCAGACATAGCGCGGGGCACCGGGCTCATGGTAGGCGAGGCCGAAGGCGACAAAGGCGAGGACGCCCAAGCGCCAGCCCCACAGCTTGCCCACCGCGAGCGAGAAAATCAGGAGCAGAAAAAGATCGAGGAGCGTCCACGAGGTGAGCCAGTCGCCCTTGACCCAGTCCGCGCCGAAGAGCGCGAACAGCCGCCATCCGGGCGGGAGGTTCAGGGTCACGCGGAGCGCCTCGGCATCGGTCTGCCAGCCGCTCGCGGAGATTTTTCCGGAGCGCGGCATGCGGCCGTTCGCCTCGAGGTTGAGCGCGCGGGTGCGGATTTCGACGCCCGGGGCACCGGTCAGCGGGCTGCGGGTGATGAGCTGGCCATTGCCGTCGCTGCGCACGGAGCCGAGATCCTGGCCATCCGCTGCATCGAGCCTCCAGATTTCCTGCATCTGGCCGGTGAGCCGGTCGCGGAACGTGAACGCCTTCCCGTTTTCATCGAGCCACCACTCGCGGGCGATGTTCAGCCCGGCGGGTTTCTGGAGCCCCATGCCGCGCATGCGTTCCTCGATGCGGAACGGCGTCGCCGTATCCCACCGGTAAACCGGAAGCTCGCGCCATTGCTGCGGGAACGCGATCTGCGAGACATCGACCGACGGGCTCCCGGCGATCTCGACGACGCGGAAATCCGGGCGCGAACGGAACGCGACCAGCTCGTTCGGCGCGGCGGGATTCAGTCCGGGCGCAAAACCGAATTCCTTCGGGTTGTCGAGGCGGAACGCGGAATACTTGACGGTCCATTTACCCGGCCGGACCTGCGCCTTCATCTGCCCGTTTTCGTCCACGGCCACCGGCAGCAGGCCTTCGAGCGAGGCCAGCTTCCAGCCTGCGGGAACCACCGCACCCATCACCTCCTCGCGGCTCTTGCCGGAGACGATCAGCTCGACCTCGCCGTGCAGCCAGAGCGGGATCCCGTCCTCGAGCTCGGCGAAAAGTTTCACGGAAAGGAAGTCCTTGTCGGCCTCGCCGCTGGCGGCATTGCGTTCGAGCCAGAGCTGGCCGGCCGCGTCCCAGACCGGGTTTTCGACCGGCTTGCCGTCGAGCGTGAGCGCGATCATCCCGACCGTCACCGGCAGCGCGACCGTCTGCGGGATTTTTTTCCAGACGAACCCGCCCTCGATCCGGTGCGTGCCCGCCTGGAGCTTCGCGCCGGGATGCCCGTCGCGCTCGACGACCGGCACCGCCGCGCCGTCGGATTTCACGCCCTGCGGCCAGTGGTCGCCGCCTCCCGGAAGCGGGACCCACGACTCGCCGAACACCGAAACTGAAAAATCGAATCGCGCGCCGTCCGCCCGGACATCGAGCGCCAGCCGCGACGGCCAGAGGCTGAAATATTTATCCGGCGCATTGTAGGGCGTCGGGGAGTCGCGGTGGTCCTGCCCCCAGAGCACCCAGCCTTCCCACGCGCGAAGCGGCTCGGGGATTCGTGGGTCGGCGGTTTGTGCGGCGAAGACGGTCCCGCACGCCGCCAAGAGGATCGCAACCGGTGAAAAAACGGAGAGTTTCATGGCGCAGCCCATTCAACATTCCCGAGCCCCGACACGCCAGTGATTTCCACCACCCGCCTACACGAGGCTGCGGCGCTGGCATCCGATCCAGGCGGCGAAGAGGCCGATGACGATGTGCGAGCAGAGGACCCAGACGCAAAGCCCGGCGGGGGAAAGCGCGGTCTGGACGACCATCTGAACGATGTCGTAGTAGCGTTCGCCTTTGAGCGTCTGCAGCACGCCGGACCAGCTCCAGTAGGCGGCGATAAACGGCCGGACAAGGATGCCGAGAAAATCCGGCAGGGCGAGGACGGCCCCCGAGAGCGGGAGCTGGAAGCCGACCAGATAAATCGAGACCAGCGACGCCTGCTCGGCGGAGCCAAGAAAACTCGACACGGCCAGGCAGACCGAGGTCATGGCGGCATTCACGAGGATCAGGAAGACCAACTGCGGCCCGAGGTCGCCCGGAAACCCGCAGATGTAGTGGACGAACAGCCCCATCCACACCGACTGCGCGAGGACCAGAAACCCGAGGAAAACCGCCTTGCCGGCCACGTAGCTCAACGGGCGCAGGCCGGCGAGCTTTTCCTTTTCGAAGATCAGGCGCTCGGCGGCGATCTCGCGGCCGGAGTTGTTCGCGCCCATCAGGGTGAGCAGCACGACCTGGAACATGACGATCCCGGAAACGAGGCTCCCGATTTTGCTGGACTGGATCAAAAACTCCTTCGCCTCGACGAGCTGCTGAACGACGTCGAGCCCGAGCCCCATGCTCAGGTTCTTCACCGCGGGCAGCCCGTTCCACGCAAAGATCGCCACCAGCACCGGGAACCCGAAAATCAGGCCGAGCTGGAGCGCGAGCTGAGCGCGGTTCCGGAAAAAAATCTTGAGCCGGCGAGAGAGCAGGGTGAGGAACTGGCTGGCCGCGCCGGGACCGGGAAGCGAGGACGAGAGCGGGGGCGATGACGGCGGGGACTCGGGCGCTGGGGCGTCCACGGTGGCCGCGCTGTCGAAGCTCACCGACCTGGCAATGTCCCTGCGCCCGCTGCTTTCGGAAAATGCGTGCCGGTGTTTTTTCCAGGAATGCGCCCACTCCTTGCCCGACCTGACTTCGAGTTGCTTGTAGAGATCCCGCGCGTCGTCCGCCCGGAAATAATGCGTGAGAAACTGGGGAGGCCCGTGGTAGGCGACCACTCCCTTGTAAAGCACGAGCACCGAGTCGTAGAGCTCGACATGCCGTAGACTGTGCGTGACCGACAGGACGACCCTTCCCTCCGTGCGCGAGAGCCCGTGAAGGAGATGCACGATCTCGTCCTCGGATTGCGGGTCCAGGCCGCTCGTGACCTCATCACAGAGTAAAATCGCCGGCTTGCTGACGAGTTCCATCGCCAGGGCCAGCCGCCGCCGCTGCCCGCCCGAGAGCACGCTCACCAGACGGTCGTCGAACTCGCCCATCCCCACCTCTTTGAGCACGTGGTCCACCGCATCCTCGAGCGCCCCCGCGCGCATGCCCCGCACCCGGAGCCTCATCGCGTAGGTCACGCATTCGCGGACGCTCAACTCCTCGTGCGCGATGCTGAACTGCGGCACGTAGCCGATCTCCGACGGGGAAAAATCCTGCTCCGCCACGTCCCGCCCATTCCAGAATATCGAGCCTTCCTCCTCGCCGGGCGCGATCCCGGTGATGACCTTGAGCATCGTGCTTTTCCCGCAACCCGACGGGCCGATGATCGCCCCGAAGTGGCCCTTCGGAAAGGAAACCGAGACATCGGCGAGGAGCGGGCGAACGTCCTCGCCGCTGCCGATAAATAATGTCACATCCTTGAGTTCGAGCACAAAGCCGCATCTTGCCGGATTCCCGACCGCGTTGACAACGCAAAAGCGCCAAACATTTTTTGAGGTCCCGCCGCGGAATAATTCTGCTGGCGAAATCGCGGAATCATGACGAAAGTCACCTTCCCCACCATTTTTTCGCCCGGGCATGAAACGTCTCCTCACTGGCTTGGCCGCTCTCATTTTCCCTGTGATGGGCGCAAGCGGACAGATGCCGCTCGAAAGCGGCAACCCCGCGATTTATACCGGAGTTTACGAGAACGGGGCCTTCCAATCGCTCACGTTCGTCAATTCCGTCGTCGGGTGGGATACGTTTTTCAACGCGGGTTTTTATGGGTCGGGCCGGGTGATTGCCAACGTCGAGGCCGGGCTCGTTTGGGACGGGCAGGAGGCATTCCAGCGCCCGGCAGGTTTTCCAGCCACCGTGAGCAAGACGTTCGTCGGAACAGGCGCAGTGGGTGAGCTGGACTTCCACGCAACGATGGTCGGCCATGTGCTCGCGGGGACGGGATACGTCGCAGGGAGCGACCCCGCGAACTTTTACTATTCCGGTCTGGGGATGGCCCCTTTGGCGCAGATCTGGTCGGGTGCGATCGCGACATCGTATTCCGCGACCCAGACCGGCTCGTTCGACACAACAACGGATTCGACAGTCTCGGTCTATCGGGCGTTTTTTCAGGGAATTGGCGGGGTGAAGCCGGACGTGATCAACAGCAGTTGGGGCGGGTCCGATCCGGCGGCGGCATCTCCCGAAATGCTGGCCATCGACGGCCTTGCGCGGCAGAACCCCACGGTCGCCTTCGTGGCGGCTGCCGGGAACGGAGGCAGCGCGGCAGTCTCCGCGCCAGGCTCGACGTTCAACGGCATCACGGTCGGCTCCCTGGGCGGAAGTTCGTTTTTGGACCCCTCCTCCTTCAGTTCGCGCGGACCAGCCGATTTTTACAACCCTGTGACCGGTGAAACGTTGACCGGCGTGCGCGCGGCGGTGGATATCGCCGCGCCCGGGGAAAACTTTTTTCTGGCCGCGTATCTTGGTCGGACCGGATCGCTGGGGGCATCGGCGGATCCAGCGATCCAGGCCATGTTGCAGGCCACGCCACCCACCGACCAGTATTTCCTCAATCAGAGCGGGACAAGCTTCGCGGCACCGATTGTCGCGGGCGGGATCACTTTGCTGAAAGACGCCGCCGCAAATGACATCTTCTACAACCTCAACGGCGTCGCCTCCGCGAACGACACGCGCGTGCTCAAATCGGTTTTGATGGCTGGAGCCACGGCGACCACCGGCTGGAACAACGGGCAGGTCGTGAACGCGGACGGGGCGATTCTGACGACTCAGGCGCTCGATTACGCGACAGGAGCCGGGGCGCTCAACCTGAACAACGCGGTCGCCATCTATCTGCTTTCTGGAACACGCGATGTTCCCGGAACCGGCGGAGGCGCGATTTCCGCGTCCGGCTGGGATTTTGGCACTGTGGGACGGTCGCAATCGAACGACTACTCGTTCAGCAACCCGTTCGACACCCCCGTCGAGCTGACCATTTCTTTGAACTGGTTTGCGGGAACGTCGTTCAACAACGGAACCGGGCTTGGCGAGAATCTCAGCTTCGCGAATCTGAACCTTCAAGTCTGGCAGGTTGTCGACGGCAAGCTTGTGACGCTGGTCGCCGAGTCCGCTTCGGTTTACAATAACACGCAGTTTCTCCGCATCGACCTCCCTGCCGGAACCTACGCCCTCCGCGTCACGTTCGACGGTCTCGTTTACGAAACCGTCCCCGGCAGCGTCGTCGGGGAGGATTACGGCTTGGCTTGGCGCTCGGAAACAGTTCCTGAACCCGCCACCGTATTCCTGCTGCTGTTCGTCGGAGGGTTGCTCGTCGGGAAGACCTGGAACAGGCGCCATTAAGCCGAAAACGGCGATTCTTGTAGAGGTTGCAACGCATGACGCGAAGCATCCGAGGCCGGGCTTTCCATTCTGAAAGAATTTCTCAATCGCCGGATCCGGGATTCAGCTTGCTGCACCGCGACCAAAGCCGGCGCGCGACCGCTTCCGCGCCAACTTTTTTTGAAAAACTCCTTGCCAGCGCGACGTCCATCCCTAGTCTTTCCCTCCCGCTCAATGTCGGGATTTCATCACACACATTAACTTCGTTCTTTATTTATGGCAGCACCATCAGCACAGAAAATCCGGATCCGGCTCAAGGGGTTCGACTACCGCATCCTCGATGCGTCCGCGCACGAGATTGTCGAAACCGCGAAGCGCACGGGGTCGAAAGTGACCGGGCCGATCCCGCTCCCGACCCGCATCGAAAAATTCACCGTCAACCGCTCGCCCCACGTCGATAAAAAGTCGATGGAGCAGTTTGAAATCCGCACCCACAAACGGCTTCTCGACATCGTCGAACCCACGGCCAAGACCGTTGACGAACTCCGCAAACTCAACCTCCCGGCCGGGGTTGACATCACCATCAAAATTTGACCGCCATGAGCATTGGACTACTCGGAAAAAAACTCGGAATGACCCGCGTCTATGACGACAAGGGCCGCTGCACACCCGCCACCGTCATCGAGGCGGGCGGCAACCGCATCCTTCAAACCAAGAACGCCGACAAGGACGGCTACACCTCTGTTCAGGTGGGGTTTGACGACCAGAAACCCCAGCGCGTCACCAAGGCGCAGACCGGGCACTTCGGCAAAACCTCCTCGACGCCAAAGCGGTTCATCCGCGAGTTCCGTCTCAAAGCGGGCGAAACCGCACCGGAATCCGCGGACGTCGCGGTCACGGTCTTCGAGACCGGCCAGTTCGTGGACGTCATCGGCCAGTCGAAGGGCAAAGGCTTCCAGGGAACGATCAAAAAGCACAATTTCCACGGCCAGCCGATGACCCACGGTTCGACGATGCACCGCCGGAACGGATCGATCGGCAACCGCTCGACCCCCGGACGCGTCTGGAAAAACATGGGCATGCCCGGCCACATGGGTGACGAGCGCGTCACGCTTCAAAACCTCCGCGTCCTCCAGGTTCGCGGCGAAGAGGGCGTCATCGTCGTGAGCGGCGCGATCCCCGGAGCCAAAGGTTCCTACGTGATCGTCCGCCCTTCCAAGAAAAAGAAGCCCGCGGCGAAAAAGTAGCCTGCCGCTTCGGAAAAAAAGTTTCCAGCCGCTCCGGTCACACGCCGGGGCGGCTTTTTTCTTGTCGGTCCGAATTTCAAGTGGCCGCCGCTTTCGGGAGCCGGAAGGCGAGCGTGAACCCCGCTGCACAGGCGATGCCGATATCGCGGAGGATCGCCGCCTGCATGGCGGCGGCGGATGGGGTTTCATCGCCGCCGAAGCAGCCGCAACTGACGATGAGGCCATTCGAGAGCGCCCAGGTGAGGACGCCGATAAACACGAGCGCGAGGAGCAGGATCAGCCCGGATCCCAGGCGGTGGACCCGCGGCAGGAGAACCAGGAGCCCGGCGGCAATTTCCGTCCATGCGAGCAGAACGGCAAATGTTCCGGTCCAGGATTCGGGGAGGATGGTGAACGGGGCAAGCGCGAGCGCGAACTCCTCGCTGGCGCTGGCCTTGATCGTTCCGGCGTAGAGAAAAACCCCCCCGAGGAGGATACGGATCAGCACGGCGGACCAGAGCAGGATCTTGAGGCGGCGGTCGGCGCTCATTTCACCAGCGCTGTTGCGCGGAGGGCGAACCGCGCCGCCTCGACGTTATGCACGCGGAAGATGGCGGCTCCGCGTAACGCGCCGGCCACGATGCAGGCGACGGTTCCGGCATCGCGGCCGGAGGGGTTCTCGATGCCGAGAACGCGCCCGATCGTGCTTTTTCGGGAGACGGGCAGAAGGATCGGGCAGCCGAACCGGGCGAGGCGCGGAAGTTCGCGGAGGATGCGGAGGTTGTCGCCGGCCTGCTTGGCAAAATCGATTCCCGGATCGAGCACCAGGGACTCGCGCGCGAGCCCGGCCCCGCACGCCAGGGCAATCTTGGATTCGAAGAACTGGTCCAGCTCGGCCATGATGTCCCCGTATTCCACACCGGTGTGCGGGACTTTGGGCTCGCCCTTCGTGTGCATGATGAGCAGCGCGGTGCCGTGCTCCGCGCAGAGGCGCGCGTGGGTGGCATCGGGCAGGCCGCTCATGTCGTTGAGGAGATCGCAGCCGGCCTCCAGGGCGCGGGCCGCCACCCCGGTGCGCCAGGTGTTCACGGAGACCAGCGGGGGAAAAACCTGACCGTCATCCGCCGGGCGCGCGTTTTTCGCCAGCGCAGGAAATTTTTCCAGGAATGGCGCGATCCGCCGCCATTCCTCCTCTTCGCTCACCGGCGGGCGGTTCGTCCGCGCGCTCTCGCCGCCAACATCGACGATGTCCGCTCCCGAGGCCACGAGTTCGAGCCCCCTCTCCAGCGCCCAGCCTGGATCGATTCGCCCGTCACCCGAAAACGAGTCGTCGTTGATGTTCAAAATCCCCATGATGAGCGGGCGGGTCCCGGCGGGGATCGCGCGGCCTCTGGCGCGGAGAAGCGTGATGTTCTCCTTGTCTCCGGCCGGATTCTTCTCCAGCTTGTTGAAGGATTTCACGGACATGAGTTTTATCAATTCGGTTTTTGCAAAGCTGAAGCGCCATCCGAAGCGGATCGTGTTTCCAGACGGGGACGATCCGCGAGTGATACGCGCGGCGCAAATGTTTTACGAGAGGGATCTTGGGGTGCCGATCCTCCTCGGCCACCGGGATGTGATCGAGCGGGTGGCGCTGGCCGAAAAGGCCGGCCTCGACCACGTGGCGATCATCAATCCGGAGACGTCCTCCGACCTGCCGGTATTCTGCCAGAGACTCGAGAGGCTCGAGCGATACAAACACATGGGGCTCACGGACAGCCGCGCCGTGATGACCAACCACAACTATTTCGCCGCGATGATGGTCCAATACGGGCTCGCGGATGCGCTCGTCGGCGGGGTGAGTTCCTACGGCGGGGTCTTCATGCGGCCGCTGCTCAACCTGATCAAGCCGCTGCCGCATGCGGAGGTGGTGTCGAGCTGCACGATCGTGGAGCTGGAAAACAAAGCCCTCGGCGACGACGGCGTGATCTTTTTTGCCGATACCGGAGTCGTGCCGGAACCCAACATGCAGCAACTCGCGTCGATAGCGGTTCAGGCCGGGCTGGTGGCGCGGCAGGTTTTCGGGCGGCGCCCGCGGGTCGCGCTCCTGAGCTTTTCGACCAAGGGCAGCGCGCGCACGGCTTCCACGGAAAAGGTGGCCGGGGCGACCGAGCTGGCGCGGTTGCTCATCGCCAAGCTCGGCGCGGAGATCGTGGTGGACGGGGAGATGCAGGCGGACGCGGCATTGGACCCGCTGGTGGCGGAGAAAAAGATGGGGCCAAGCCTCGTGGCCGGAAAGGCGAATGTCCTGATTTTTCCGGATCTCAACAGCGGGAACATCGCGGTGAAACTGGTCCACCAATTCGCGGCGGCGAGGACGTTCGGCCAGTTGATTCTCGGGCTCACGCGCCCGGCGGCGGATCTTTCGCGCGGGACGGACCCCGAGGAGATCGTCTCCATGGCGGCGCTGGTCGGGCTCCAGGCGATCGAGTATCGGAAACTATACCCCGATAGCGTGGAATAGCGGCCCGTGAACACGACCACCCCCCGGATTTTCATTGCGGCGACCGAGCAGAACACGGGGAAGACCACGGTGGCGCTCGGCCTTTACGCGAGCCTTCAAGAACGCTTCAACCGGATCGGGTTCATCAAGCCGGTCGGCCAGCGGTTCACGGAAGTCGATGGCAAGCGCATCGACGAGGACAGCGTGCTGATCCGCGACACGTTCGGCACTCAGGTGCCGATCGAGGACATGAGCCCGATTGCGGTCGAGCCGGATTTCACACGGCGGTATATTAACCAGGCGAACCACGAGACCCTCGAACGGCGGATCCAGAATTCCTTCGACCGGGCGTGCTGGGAGAAGGATTTCGCGATTATCGAAGGCACCGGGCATGCGGGAGTCGGCTCCACGTTCGACCTGTCGAACGCGACGGTGGCGAAGCTGCTCGCCAGCAAGGTCGTGCTCGTGACGCCGGGCGGGATCGGGCGACCGATCGACGAGGCGGCCCTGAACAAGGCGCTCTTCGACCGCGAAGGCGTCGAGGTTATCGGCGTCGTGATGAACAAGGTCCACCCCGACAAGCTCGACTACATTGCGGATTTTGCGGGGCGGGGATTCGAGCGGCTCGGCCTTGAGCTTCTCGGGATCGTGCCCATGGATGACATGCTCGCCGAGCCGACGCTCCAGCAAATCGGCGAACACATCCGCGGGCAGTTTCTCTACAACGAATCCCGCAGCGGACGCCCGAGCAAGCAGGTGACGATCGGGGCGGTGAGTTCCGCGAACCTTTTTCACGGGGTCAAAGACGGCACGCTGCTCGTGGTTCCCGGGGACCGCGAGGACATCGTGCTGGCGGCGCTCTCCCGATCGATGGGCGCCGAAGGCGGCCCGCTCGCCGGCCTCGTCCTCTCCGATGGCCTGCGCCCGCATGCCCGGCTTCTGGAGATGCTCGGCCAGACAACCCTGCCGGTGATCCTCTCGCCGCTGGACAGCTACACGATCGCGCAGCGGATCCATTCGATGACCGTCAAAACCCTGCCCGGCGACACCCGGAAAATCGGCTGCATCCAAGACCTCATCCTCCGGCATGTCGCCATCTCGCGCCTGCTCGAAAAAATCGGATGCGCGCAGCCCTGAGGGCTTTGGATTACCGGGCCGGGCCCGAGGAGACGTCCAGTTCGATTTCGAAAAGGAGATCGTCCCGGCAGACGGTGCAGCCCAGCGACACCGCAGGCAGCGGGGAGAGCCCGCGGCAGTGTTTCTCCCAGAGCGCGATGTGTGCCGGATCGCGGAAGTAGGCGACAGCGCGCGTGGTGTCCTCCAGACGCATGCCCGCTTCGTCGAGGATCGCGCGCACGACGTCCATCGTCAGCGCAATCTGGCGGGAGGGATCGCCTTGGTGGGCGCTCCGGCCGCCGGGTTCGATGCTCGCCGTGCCGGAGACATAGAGCGTGCGGGAACGGGAATCCGAGACCTCGATCGCGCGGCTGAACGCGCTGCCATACGCGAAAGCGTCGCACTGCAGCGGGGACCGGCAGACGCGGATTCCGCCGGTCCCGGGGCGCACGGCGAAGGCCTTTGCCACAAGAGCCGTCCCCGCAGGGTTGGGAGCCCCGATGCCCGTGCTGGCCGGCATTCTCCGAATGGCGTGCCGCTGGAAAAACCACGTGCGGACGCGGTTGAACACCGGATACCAGTCCAGGATTTTGTCGTTGTAAAACCACGTGCGAACGACGTGTTCGAAGCTCAATCCGGCCAGCGCGAGGGCCTCCTCGATCACGGCGAACACCTCCTCGGTTTGGTGTTCGCGCGAGGCTCCCGGGTCTCCGGGTTTGAGCCCTCCCAGAAAGCAGTGGCTGGCTCCAGCGTCCTCGATGAGGTAACCCGCCACGCGGTCGCGCAGGACGAGCGGCTTGGGCTTGACCCCCGTGGCCGCCGCGAACTGCATTCCTCCCCCGCATGGAGCCGTCGAGAGGACGGATGTGACCGGTGCCGCGATGCCGGCCAGCCTCACGGCTTCCTCCATCACGGCGATCTCCGCCGCTGTCCCGAAAAGATCCACGCCCAGCACGGTCGCCTCCATCCCTCCCGGCAACCGCTCCCGCGCCTTCAGAAATTCCGCGGCTCCCGCCGCTCCCGCGATGGTCGCATGCGATTCCAACCAGCCGGAATGCTCGATTGTTTTGATATGGAGAGAACTGGAGCAGGGATATTCTGACATGCCTTGGGGATTCAACTCGTGGAGAGGAATAAAGTCGCGTATTTTCCGAGACCGGTTGATGGAAACCAAGACCAAACCTTTGTCGCCGTCAACGGGTCCCGCAAATGCCGCAGCAAACACGCGCGGACTGACCGTTCCCTTCTAGTTAACTGCTTACTAAAGTTTCTGTTGCTATTGGACAACACGCGGCGGACACTACACGCAGGCGACGGAAATGGTCGCTCCACATAAAAAATCCACACCATCTGTTTTATGAAAAAGACGACTCCCCTCAAACTCGCTTTCGCTGCGGTCGCCATCGCAACGGTTGCCTTCAGCGGTTCGGTTTTCGCGGCCACCGTTACAATGTCTTACACGGAATATGCTGGCCCAGGCAGCAACCCCGATGCAACATTGAACGGTGTCTCGCAAGTTGATGCCTGGACAGTGAACGCCGCCGGGACCTCCGGCAGCTACGGCACGACCTTGAATGGCACCCCTGCATGGGTTATCTGGGGCTCTTCCGGGGCCGGCAATCTGATCACCCAAACGCACGCGTTCGTCGGAGGCGCGCTGACGGTCGGCCAGACGGTGTCTATTGACTACGCTCACGCTTACCATATCGATGCCGGTCTAACCGTCGGCATCAACCTGCTTAGCGCGTCCGGAACTGAGGTGAGTCTGTTTTTGAAAGGCGGCGACAACAATTTTCAATACTCAGATACCGGAGGGCACTCAGGTTATCTTGCGGCGACCTATGGCGATACCTTGAATACCTTCCAGACCTTCTCATTTACGCTGACTGGCGCAAACAGCTACTCGGCAACATTTGACGGGGGCTTGGGCAACTTTTCCGGCACCTTCACCGGCGCGAGCATAACGGGCATCCAAGTGTTCAACGACAACGCCGGCGGAAGCAGCGACCAGTTTTCCGCCAAGCTGAACATCGTCCCCGAGCCGACCACGATTGGGTTGCTGCTCGGTGGGGCCGGGCTTTTGGCGTTCGTCCGCCGCCGCCGTTCCTGAAGATTTTAGCGTTCCGGCAATTCACGAAGGGATTCCAAGCCGCAACAGTAGTCCGCTGTTGCGGCTTTTCCTTTGTTTCCCACATAATGCTCCGCCACAGATGAACAGGGACTATTGTTTGGAAGCGGAGGTCGCGTAACGGAGCCCATGCAGAAATTTTTTCCGCTGCACCTTGGCTGCTGGATGCTCGCCGCCCTCGCGGCGTTTCTGTGCTCCTGCAGTGATGCCGGTTCCGGCAAGGAGAGGGCCACCATCAAATACTGGGACAAATGGACCGGGTTCGAGGCCGACGCGATGCGGGCGGTGGTGGACGATTTCAACGCGAGCCAGAACCGGATTTTCGTCGAATTCAGCAGCGTGAGCCAGATCGACCGCCGTCTCATGCTGGCGACCGCAGGGGGCGTGCCGCCGGACGTGGCGGGGATCTGGAGCAAGTCGCTTCCGGTGTATGCCGAGAACAACGCGCTGACCCCGCTGGACAGGCTCGCGGAGGAAGGCGGCGTGAGGCGCGACCAGTATATCGATATCTTCTGGCAAATGTGCTCGTATCGCGGCCACCTCTGGGCGTTGCCGACGACTCCGGGCTCGCTGGCCCTGGTCTGGAACAAGAAGCTCTTCCGCGAGGCGGGGCTCGATCCGGAGCGCCCGCCACAATCGCTCGCGGAGCTCGAGCAATTCAACGAAAAACTGGTGAAGCGCCGTCCGGACGGAAGCCTGGCCGCCGTGGGGTTTTTGCCCGCCGAGCCCGGCTGGTGGAACGAGATCTGGGGGTGGTGGTTCGGCGGAGAGCTTTGGGACGGGCGCAAGGCGATCACCGCGAATTCCCCGGAAAACGTCGCGGCCTTCGAATGGATCGCGTCGTATCCGCGGCGGTTCGGGGTGCACGACCTGCTCGCGTTCCGCGATGGCTTCGGCAATTTCGCCTCGCCGCAGAACCCGTTTTTCACCGGGCGGGTGGCGATGGTGCTGCAGGGTCCGTGGATTTACAACTTCATCAAAAACTTTGCGCCGCCGGATTTCGAGTGGGGCGTCGCCCCGTTTCCGACCGCTGATCCCGCGCGGTTCCAGAACGTGACGCAGGTGGAGACCGACGCGCTCGTCATCCCGGCGGGCGCGAAGCACCCGAAGGAAGCGTTCGAGTTCATCCAATACGTCAACTCCCAGAAACCGATGGAAAAGCTCTGCCTCGGCCAGCGGAAATTCAGCCCGCTGCGCGAGTGCTCGGCCGAATTTTTCCAGAAGCATCCGAACCCGCACATCGGCGAGTTCCTCGCGCTGGCGAAGAGCCCGAACGCGCGGTTCCTCCCGCAACTGACGGTCTGGGCGCTCTACAGCAATGACATGACCCAGGCGTTCGGACGGGTCTGGATGGACAAGGCGACCGCCGGAGAATCCCTGGACGAGGTGCAGCGGCATGTCCAGCAGGCTTTCGACCACCAGCAGAAGCGGTGGGATCGGATTTCTGGAAAACTGACAAAGGAGTGGGACAAACCATGACCAACGGCGACAAACACAACCTCCGGCTCGGGCTGCTGTTCATCAGCCCGTGGATCCTCGGCTTTCTCGCGCTCTGCGTTTACCCGCTTTTGAGCAGCCTGTTCTATTCGATGTGCGACTACTCGGTGCTCTCGCCGGCCGTGTTTGTCGGCGCGCAAAACTACCGGGACATGTTCGCGGACGCGATTTTCTGGAAGTCGGTTTACAACACGCTTTTCTTTGCGGCCTTCGCGATCCCGCTGGGACTCGTCATGTCGCTTTCCCTCGCGATTCTGCTGAATTTCGACCTGCCGGGAAAAGGGATCTTCCGGACGGTTTTCTTTTTGCCGTCGCTGGTCCCGATGGTCTGTCTGGCCGTGCTCTGGCAGTGGATGCTCAACGGGGATCTCGGCCTCGTCAACAACACGCTCAAACCCGCGTTCGCCGTCGTCAACGCCATGCTCGGCACGCATCTCTCGCCGCCGAACTGGCTGCAGGAAGCGGCCTACGCCAAGTGGGGGATTATCTTCACCGGGCTCTGGGGGGTCGGACACGCTGTCGTGATCTACCTGGCCGGACTACAGGGGGTTCCCCGCCACCTTTACGAATCCGCAGAAATCGACGGCGCGAACTTCTGGCACAAGACCTGGCACATCACCCTGCCGGTGCTCTCGCCCGTGATCTATTTCAACACGATCATGGGGCTGATCGGCTCGTTCCAGGTGTTTGCCGTGCCCTACGTCATGACCGGCGGCGGGGACGGCCCGGAGCGCTCGCTGCTGTTCATGGCGACCTACCTCTACCAGAATGCGTTCGACTACTGGAACATGGGCTACGCCTGCGCGATCGGCGTCGCGCTCTTTCTCCTGATCCTCGCGCTCACCTACGCCGCCACGAAGCTCTCCGAGCACCACATCCACTACGAGGGAAAATGAAAATGAATCTAACAAGAGCAGAAGAGGCCCGCGAATCACGGAAAAAGACGCGAATGAACGGGCTTAATAATTCCCAAATTCACCCTGCAGGGGAAACCCAGTTTCTATCTGCCTGCTCAAATATATTCGCGTTCATTCGCGTGATTCGCGGGCAAATTCCGGGTTGAGGATGAAAGCACACTGCAGCAAAAGGCTTTTCGGTTTCCTGGTCTTCGCGGTCCTGGTCCTTGCGGGCATCGCGTTCCTGGCCCCGTTCGCGTGGATGATCTCGACCTCGCTCAAACCGCTCGGCGAAACGATGACCCTGCCGCCGCGGTGGATCCCGAGCACCATCCAGTGGCGCAACTATCCGGACGCCATCGCCGCGATGGGCGATTTCTGGCGCTACACCGGCAACACGGTTTTTCTGTGCGTGATGACGGTAACCGGCACCGTGGCGAGCAGCGCGCTCGCCGCGTATGGGTTTTCGCGCATCGAATGGCGCGGCCGCGACACCGTCTTCCTCGTCCTGCTCGCGACGATGATGATCCCGTTCCCCGTCATCATGGTCCCGATCTACAGCCTGTTCAAATCGCTCGGCTGGATCGGCGGGTTCAAGCCGCTCTGGGTCCCGTCGTTCCTCGCCGGCGCGTTCAATGTTTTCCTCCTGAGACAATTTTTCCTGACCCTGCCGAAGGACATGTCCGAGGCGGCGCGGATCGACGGATGCAGCGAGATCCAGATATTTTTGCGGATCATCCTGCCGCTTTCCAAGTCGGCCCTGCTGGTTGTCGCGCTGTTCCAGTTCATGGCGACATGGAACGACTTCCTGGGTCCCTTGATTTTCCTGACCGAGCAGAAGCACTTCACGCTCGCGCTCGGGCTGCAAAGTTTCCAGAGCCAGAACGGCGGCACCGCGTGGCACCAGCTCATGGCCGCCTCGACGCTGGTCGTGCTGCCGGTGATGGCGCTCTTCTTTTTCACCCAGCGCGCGTTCGTGGAAGGGATCGCTTCGACGGGAGGCAAAAACTGACGGACGCACCGCACCCTGATCTGCAAAAAATATGAAGTCCCTCTTCCTTCTCATCGCGTCCACCACTGCGGCGGTCGCCCTGAATTTGTGCGCGAAGCCGCCTCGGGAACCCGCGCCAAGCGCGGCGCCGCCAACGAAAGAGGAGGAGCACAAGGAAGGCGGAAGCTCCTGGGATAAAGTTTGGGCCGCTTTGCAGGCCGAATCCATCCCGGACGCCGCCAGGGAGGAGGGGCCGCCGGTCCGCGTCGGAGATCGCTTGTTGTTCCGGTTCCGCGCACCCGATGCCAAGAAAGCTTATCTGGCGGGAAGTTTCAACGGCTTCGCCCAGAATCATGCCGGGCACGTTTCCAGCGACAGGTTCGCGATGCAGCCCCTGCCCGGCGGGATGTGGTATCGCTGGGTGAGCCTCGGCCCCGGAACTTACACCTACAAATACGTCGCGGAGTCGGAGAATGGCAGCCAGGCCTGGCTGACCGACCCCGCCGTGCAGGCGACCGGCAGCGATGGAAACACGGTTCTGGAGGTGCCCTCATCCGACCCGGCATCCGCTCCCCACGATGAGCATGCCACCACCCCGGCACGGGCATTGAAGATGTTTTCTTCGACCACGGAAGCCGCCGATGCTGCCCCACTCGATGTCCGGCCGGAAAAAGTGTGGGTTCGGCCGGGCGATCCCAATGTTCTGATCGTGACCGCAGACCGCGCCGGGGATGCAACCGAAGGCCGCTTGGACCTGCAGATCGAAACACCGCTCGGCGAAGTCGTTTGCACCTCCACGCAGCCATGGAAAAACGGCGAAAACCGTCTTCCGGTTCCCGCCATCGCCCGGGAGGGGGGCTATCTCGCGAAGGTGACCTTTTCAACTCCCGGAGGTCTCTCTGCCAAGGGAGAAGCGATCCTGCCGGTGGTCCACAATGTCGCGGACGATCTGCGATACGGGTTTTTTGCCACCTACGGCGAGACGGCCGACAATTACGAGGCCAAGGCCGCGCTGCTGGCCCGGCTCCACATCAACGCCGTCGAGTTCTACGACTATTTTCCGGCGCACGGTTATTATGCTCCGAAGGAATCGCGGTATCGCTTCGAGCCCTTCGGCATCGCGATCAACGCCGTCGATATCCAGCGCAAGATCGCCGCAGGCCACGAGCGGAACATCCTCTCCATCGCCTACATCGCCGCCTACGCCGCCTCGGAAAGCGTCTATCGGAAATTCCCGTTCCCCATGACCGACGAAAAAGGCTCGCCGAAGATTTTCAACGGCGAAATCATGTCGGAGGAGAAAGCGGACCGCGAAGGCAAGCCCAAGTGGTTTTGGCTGATGAACGTCGCCGGGGATTCGCCGTGGCACGCGCACATGATGGGCGAGTTGCGGCGCGCGCTCGACGACGATCCGGCCGACCTGGTTTCGTTCGACGGCTTCGAGATCGACACCTACGGCGACAGCCCGGACACGAAGTTCTACGCGCAGGGCAGCCGGCGAAACGGGGACCCCCTCCGCGATGTCCTGCACGACTTCGTCCGCGATGTCGGCTCGCTGACGCACGAGGTGAAACCCGGCGGCCTGGTGTCGTTCAACAGCGTCAACGAGTTTGGCGTGGAGCAGATGTATGATGTCACCGACTTCCTGTTCCTGGAAATCTGGCGCTTCCACACCGACCAGCTCGGCGCGCTCGTGGATCTCTGCGTCCAAAACCGCGCGGCACGCCGCCAGCGGGTGGTCTTGAAGATGTATCCGGCGGACATGCAGCCCAAACAAAGCGCCTGGCCGGCGAACGCCCTGCGCCGCGTGCTCGGTGCCGCCATGACCGGCGGGGGCTCATTGATGGTCGCCGGCGAGCCGGACGAAAAGACCGGCGCGATGCACGGCCTGAACACCATGTTTTACCCCGACCACCAGCCGTTGCCGGCGGGGAACGAAGATCTTTTGCGGGCCTATTATCGCCACGATGCGATGCTGCTGGGCTACACCCACGGCCGCGATGTATTCAACACCGACGTCCAGGTCTCCCTGCCCGGATGCATCGCCCGCACCTTCGCCGCGCCATTGAACCGCGCGCTGGTCGTCCAGTTTCTGCATTACGGCGAGGACAGCAAGTGGTCGTCGGATGCACCTCCGCCAACCCCCATGGTCAACCAGGAGGTGTCGGTCCCGCTTCCGGGCGGGGTCGCGCCGAAGGCCGTCTTCTACGCGAGCCCCGATGTGCCCGCTCTCCAGAATCCCGCGCGGCTCGATTTTGACGCCGTCGGCGGCACGCTGCGGACAGCGCTTCCGGAACTTCAAGTCCACGGAACGCTCATCCTGCGCTACTGAGGGGGCGGCGTATCGTTGGCAGCAGGCTCAAGCCGTCGAAATTCTTTCCGAATTCCGGTACAGGCGCGGCGGGGGTTCCAACTGTAGCGGAACACGGAAAACCAGCGCGATAGCGCTTGGCAAATAGGGCAAGACGAGCGTTTGGTGCAGGGACACAACCAGGCGGCGAGGGAAGCCGCTCGGTAGAGCAACCGGAGGTTGCCCCGGAGGGCGAGACCAGCGGGAGCGGGCGAGTCAACACTCCGTAGCGATGCGGAGCAACGTGTTTCGCAAACGGGTTTTCGCGTCAGCCGAGCGCACGGATGGCGGCCTGGAGTTCGGCGAGGCGGGAGAGCCAGTCCTGCTGGCGCTGGCGGCGTTCGGCGACGACGGCGGGCGGGGCATTTTTGACGAAGGTCTCGCTGGAGAGTTTTCCGGCGACTTTCCCGATCTCGGCCTCGACTTTTCCGACTTCCCCCTGGAGGCGCTGGCGTTCGGCCGCCGCGTCCACGACCCCTTCGAGCGGAAGGTAGAGGATACCGATGTCGGTCGGGCAGGCGGCGAATCCGACAGGCGCATTTTCGCAGAGCGCGAGCGATTCGGCGTGCAGGAAGAGCACGAGCGCCGGGATCGCGTCGTTCACCCAGCCGGCCGCTGGAGCGAGCTGCCAGGCGAGGCGCTTGTTCGAGGGAATGTTGTAGGTCGCGCGCAGGTTGCGGGCTTGGGAAACCGCGGAATAGACCGCGTCGGCGCGGGGCTCTGGCGCGGCGGGGCCCGCCACTGGCCACGGGGTTTCCATCAGGCTCTGCGCGCCGAAACCGAGCCCGCTCCAGAGTTCCTCCGTGATGAATGGCGTGTAAGGATGCAGGAGCTTGAGGATCCGCCCGATCGTGAAATCCATGACCGCCAGCGTCCCGGCGCGGCGCGGGGAATCGAAATCCGCCTTCGCCGCCTCGATGAAGCGGTCGCAAAAATCCCCCCAGGTAAAATCGTAAAGCGCCTGGGCGATATCGCTGAAGCGGAACGCTTCGTAGCCATCAGTGACACGGGTGATCGTGGCGTCGAGCTTCGCGAGGAGGTCTCGCGCAAAGATCGAGAGCTCGTGCTTCGACGGGTCGGCGGCGGGATCGATTGCGCCCTGCATGAGGCGGAACCGGCACGCGTTCCAGAGCTTGTTGCAGAAATTCCGGCCCTCGACGATCTGCTGCTCGTCGAACTTGATGTCCTGCCCCTGCGGCGCGATGCGGAGCAGCCCGAACCTCAGCCCGTCGGCCCCGTATTTCGCGATGAGGTCGAGCGGGTCGGGAGAATTTCCCAGGCTCTTCGACATCTTCCGCCCCTGCCGGTCGCGGATGATGCCGGTGAAATAGACGTTGCGGAACGGGATCTCGCCGGTGAATTCGAGCCCGGCCATGATCATCCGCGCAACCCAAAAAAATATGATGTCCGGCCCGGTGACGAGCGCGCTCGTGGGGTAGAACTTCTTCAGCGCTTCCGGCTCCATCGTCTCGTGCGCCCACAGCCACGACGAGAACCACGTGTCGAGCACGTCGGAATCCTGCTCCCACCCCTCGCCCGGCGACTCGGTCTGGCATTTGATGTGGCGCGGGCGTCTCGCCTGCGATAGAGGGTCCGCAGGCGGGACGCCTGCGCCACTTCCAGAAAGCCTATGGGATTGCGGAGCTGTCTTGACTCCGGCGCGCCCGGCGTTCGATTCGATGTAAGCGGTGATTCGCGCCAACTCCTCCCCGTCCCGGACAATATGATCGTAGGATTCGTCCAGCCAAAGCGGTCCTGTTCTTCCGAAGGATTTATTGATCTCATGGGCTGTGAACGATTTCCACGAGTGAAGAATGTCTGCTAGGAGGAATCCTGGACAGGGTTTGAATGCCACATGGACGTGAGTCGGCATGATCACCCATGAGTGTAATTCGTAGCGTGAGCCGTCAAAATGCTTCAGAGCATTCTCCACGATGAGGCCCGCCTCGGGTTCGGCAAGCAGGCAGGAACCCATGCCAGCGTCGAGCCACTGTTCAACCCGCTCACAAAAGAGCCGCCGGAATTCCTTGCGATCCTCAACGGACATCCGGGACGGACGATTCGCCATCCAGACATCACGTTCGTGGCGGAGGTCCGCCTGCTTCGCTGCCGGGATCGAATCCTCAAGACGGAATGTCACAAAATACGTTGCGCCCTCCTGCTCCCAGTGAGGGAGACGGCGCTCCGCTATTTCGATTTCGCCCATGGGATCGAAGAAAATGGAAGGCAGGGCGGGTTCGATCGCAGGCGGGACGCCTGCGCCACATTCCTTCGTCCACACCGGAATCCGGTGCCCCCACCAGAGCTGGCGGGAGATGCACCAGTCCTGGATGTTTTCGAGCCAGTGGTCGTAAACTTTTTCCCAGCGGTCGGGAAAGAACCGGATGAGGCGGTCGCGCACGGCGGCGCGGGCCTCGGCGGTCTTCGGGTATTTGAGGAACCATTGCTCCGAGAGGCGGGGCTCGACCGGGACATCGGCGCGCTCGCTGAACCCGACGTTGTTTTCGTGCGGCTCTTCTTTGACGAGGATCCCGAGTTCGCGGAGCTTATCCACGGCTTCGACCCGTGCCTCGAACCGGTCGAGGCCGGCGAAGTCCTCGCCTGCGAGATCGTTCATCGTGCCGTCCGGGTTCATGATGTCGATTGCCGGGAGGTTGTGGCGCAGGCCGATCTCGTAGTCGGTCTTGTCGTGCGCGGGCGTCACCTTGAGGACGCCGGTTCCGAACTCGAATTCCACTGCCTCGTCGCCGATGATGGGGATGATTGCAGGGGCATCCAGCGGGAGCGGCCGGCGGACGTGCAGGCCGATGAAATCCTTGTAGCGCGGGTCCTTCGGGTTCACGGCGACTGCGGTGTCGCCCATGATCGTCTCCGGGCGGGTCGTGGCGATTTCCAAAAATGTGCCGGGCCGCTCGACGATCTCCACTTTAAAATGGTAGAGGTAGCCTTTCTGCGGTTTCGGGATGACTTCCTCGTCGCTGAGCGCGGTGAGCGAAACCGGGCACCAGTTCACCATCCGCTTGCCGCGGTAGATGAGGCCCTTTTTGTGCAGGTCCACAAAAATCTCCTGCACTTTGCGGGAGTAGGCTTCGTCCATCGTGAATCGCTCGCGCTCCCAGTCGCACGAGCAGCCGAGCTTTTTGAGCTGGTTGATGATGATGCCGCCGTGCTTTTCCTTCCACTCCCAGACGCGCTTGAGAAACTCTTCGCGGCCGAGGTCGTGGCGGGTTTTCTTTTCCTCCTTGCGGAGCCTCCGCTCGACGACCGTCTGCGTGGCGATGCCGGCATGGTCGGTGCCCGGAAGCCAGAGGACCTCGTGGCCGGTCTGGCGGGCGTGGCGGGCGAGGATGTCCTGGATCGTGTTGTTCAGCACGTGGCCC
>Ga0209697_10002498_pt1 | contig 26383 bp, 21 predicted proteins | sample AliMusrvi5mmetaG_FD_184115 | JGI IMG/M metagenome (GOLD analysis project Ga0209697, IMG submission 184115) | Freshwater lake bacterial and archeal communities from Alinen Mustajarvi, Finland, to study Microbial Dark Matter (Phase II) - Alinen... | ecosystem: Environmental > Aquatic > Freshwater...
TGTTGCCCGAGATGAAGATCACCGAGCCGTACTCGCCCAGGCAGCGCGCGAACGCCGTGACAAATCCAGCTACCAGCGCGGGCTGCAGCGTGGGCAGAACCACCTTGCGCAAGGTGGTCAGACGGGATGCGCCGAGCAACGCCGCGGCTTCTTCCGCGGCAGGGTCCAAGTCCTCGATACTCGGCTGCAGAGTGCGAACGATGAAAGGCAATCCGATAAACATGAGCGCGATCACGATGCCTAGCGGGGAGAAGACGGCCTTGATGCCCAACGGCTCCAACCAGCGGCCGACCCAACCGTTTTGCGCGTAAATCGCGGTCAGTGCAATGCCGGAGACCGCCGTGGGAAGCGCGAACGGAACGTCGATCAAGGCGTCGATGATTCGCCGTCCCGGAAAGTCGTAGCGCACCAGCGTCCACGCGACCACCACGCCGAAAACGGCGTCGATCACCGCGGCGATGAAAGCTGTTCCAAAGGTGAGCCGCCACGCGGCCAGCGTCCGCGGGTCGAAGACGGCCGCATTGAAGTCCGCCCACGGCAGGCTGGTTCCACGGGCGACGAGCGCGGCGAGCGGAATCAGCACGATCAGGCTGAGATACGAGACGGTGTACCCGAGCGTCAAGCCAAAGCCGGGAATGACGCTGTGCTGACGGAGTTTCTGCATCGTCTAGCTCTGCGGTTTGTACAGCTGGTCGAACAAGCCGTGGTCGGCGAAGTGCTTCGCTTGCACTTCTTTCCACGTCCCCGCCACATCCGCCAGCGTGAAGAGCTTGATATCCGGGAACTGCGCCTTGTGGTTGGCGAGCGCAGCCTGCGAGCGAGGGCGATAGTAGTTCTTAGCGGCGAGCTCCTGCGCCGGCTCGGTGTACAGGAACTTCAAATACGCTTCGGCGACCGCGCGAGTCCCGTGCTGGTCCACGTTCTTATCTACTACGGCCACGGGCGGCTCTGCCAGAATGCTGCTTGAGGGGTTCACGATTTCGAACTTCTCTGCCCCGAATTCCCTGACCGACAGGTAAGCCTCGTTCTCCCAAGTCAGCAGGACGTCGCCGAGACCGCGCTCGACGAACGTGGTGGTTGAACCGCGCGCGCCCGAATCGAGCACCGGCACATTGCGGTACAGCGCCGCGATGAAGTCCCGCGTCTTCTGCTCATCGTGACCGGATTGGTTCCAGGCATAGCCCCAGGCCGCGAGGTAGTTCCAGCGCGCGCCGCCGGATGTCTTGGGATTCGGCGTAATCACGCTCACGCCTTTGCGGATCACATCCGGCCAGTCGTGAATCCCCTTCGGATTGCCCTTGCGTACGAGGAACACGATGGTAGAGGTGTAAGGCGTGCTGTGGTCCGAGAGCTTCTTCTCCCAGCCAGGATCGATCAGGTGGGCCTGATTCACAATCGCGTCGATGTCGTAGGCCAATCCCAGCGTCACGACGTCGGCCTGCAGCCCGTCAATCACCGCGCGCGCCTGCTTGGCGGATCCTCCGTGCGACTGCTCGATCTCGACAGTCTGCCCGGTTTTCTCTTTCCAGCCGCTGGCGAAGGCCTTGTTGATCTCCTGGTACAATTCGCGCGTCGGGTCGTACGAGACGTTCAGAAGATGAACCGTGGTCTGGGAGCCACTCGGCGACTTCGAGCAGCTTTGCAGGCCTGCCGCGCACGCCAAGCCGGCGACCCAAACTGCCATTTGTCGTTGACTCAAGTTCATCCTGGTTGCCCTTTCCCTTCGCACTCGACGGCCGAGCCCGTCCGCCCGGCCATTGCAATCAATCCTATAGAGAAAGTATGGTATCAGCCGAGGCGATGAAGCGTCAAGTACTAGTGCGCTGACAGAAATCCGGCACCGGGCACGGCGCTGCCGGGAATTGTGACAAGCTCGCGCAATTGCTGGCGAAGACAGCGGGCTCACCCCCACCCACCAACGCTGGAGGTCACGGCAAATGAGTGGTCACGCCTTGCGGATTGCGGGTTTCGTGTTGGTGGGCCTGGCCGTGCTCGCCTTTGGCATCCGCTTCGCTTTGGGCCGGGTGTTCAACACGGGCGGAGCCCCCGCGGATGCGGTTCAGAAGACGGCAGTTTCAAGAGACGGCACGGGGATCGCATACGAACAGACCGGCGCCGGTCCCGTCGTAATACTGGTCTCCGCCGCCCTCGCGGACCGGGACGGCGCCCGCCCACTGGCCAGGCAACTGGCCCAGTCCTTCACTGTTGTCAACTACGATCGCCGGGGACGTGGGAAGAGTGGGAACGCCAAGCCCTACAGCGTGGAGCGCGAAGTTGAGGATGTGGCAGCTCTGGCCAATGGCACTCCCGGAGCAGTGTTCCTGTTTGGCAGTTCGTCGGGTTCGGTGCTCGCCCTGGATGCCGCCAGCCGCCTGGGTCCAAAGGTGAAGAAGGTATGCTTATACGAACCACCGTTCATCGTGGATGGGAGCCGCCCCCCGATCCCGGACGCGCTGGCCGAAGAGATCACCACCGTCCTGTCGGCGAATGACAGGGGCGAAGCGGTAGCGCCGTTCTTCGGCAAGGGCATGGGCATTCCTCCTCCGGGGATCGTCATCATGCGCCTGTTCATGCCCGCGTGGAGCGACATGAAGCAGCTCGCGCACACCATCCCGTACGACCTGACGCTTCTGGCGGGTACGCAATCGGGCAAACCGCTGCCGGTGGATCGGTGGAGTGCAGCGACCTCGCCAGCCCTAGTGGCCGTTGGGGCCAGGAGCGAGCAGTTCTTCCACTCCGGTGCGAACGCGCTTACCGGCCGATTGCCTGGCGCGGAGTACCGCTCACTCGACGGATTGGATCACTCCGCAGTCCTCGTGGCGCCCGCGCCGCCCGCCGCAGCGATGCGGCAGTTCTTCGGCAGTGGCCAGTAACTCGAGCGGAGGACTCAACTACTCGAGTGGGTATGCGCCGAGCAAGGATAAGGAATGAGCGGCCAGGCACAGGCCTATCGACTTGGCGCGACTTCTGGCGACGGGGGCGGATCCGGTGGCCAACAATTGACCGGCTGCCCCTAACGCCGAAACGGTCAGCTCCTACGGTTCTGCTTTGCAACCTATTGATTCCAGGAGGGCTAATTTTAAAAACCGTAACATCTGACCGTTTTGGTTTCTGGTCCAGCCCAGCGCAACCGCACCAGGCACCCCGATAACCGCCAAACGAACACGGCGATGCCGCCCCAACCCGAGGCGGCACTGGCGCTCCGGGCACCATCGCATTTGCTGCAACGTGAGCCACGGACGCCGGCGCAGACCGCGCCCATTGAGGGATGCGATGATTGGGCAGAAACTCATGGCATTTCTGTCCACGCTCGAAGGTAGCCTGCAGACCATCATTCTGGTGGTGGCAACGCTGTTTCCGATCGTCAACCCCTTAAGCGGTGCGACGATTTTCCTCTCCACCACCGAAGGCTATGGCAGACCGGCGCAGGCCGTACTTGCAAGGAAGGTCGCGCTGTACGGGTTTGTGCTGCTGGTGGCCTCGCTGCTTGCCGGCAGCCACCTGCTCAGGTTCTTCGGGATATCTCTGGCGGCCGTTCAGGTCGGTGGAGGGTTGGTGGTGGCGGCGACCGGTTGGACGCTGCTCAACCGGCCTGATGAGTCCCGCGAACCAGGCGCGCGCGCCAAGGCCAGCACGCACGATCTGCTGAAGCACGCTTTCTACCCGCTGACGCTGCCGCTGAGCGTCGGGCCGGGCTCGATCTCGGTCACCATCACGCTGGGCGCGAACCTCCCGCAGCACTTGTCCGCAGGCTGGCTGGTGGGCTGGGATTCCATCGCTGCGGCGATTGTCGGCCTCGCCATCATCTCGCTGCTGGTGTGGCTGTGCTACTACAGCGCCCAGTGGATGTCGCGCGTGTTGGGCGAGACCGGCACCAGCGTCGTGGTGCGGCTCAGTTCGTTCATACTGCTGTGCATCGGCGTGCAGATTTTGTGGAACGGCGCATCCACGCTGCTGCAATCGTTGGGGCACGCGCGATGAGCGTCAATTCGAAATGAACGCGGCGCGCCCCTTGAAGCCGAACTGTGGCGCACGCTTCAGCGTGCAGCGTGGACACGCTTGTCCACGTGCGATTGGTTCCGGATGCCGACAGGAGTGTCGGCACTGCACGCTGAAGCGCGCGCCACAGTGGGGCAAACCATCCCTGCCGGCGCGTGAATCCGGCTAGTGCGTGTGCGCGTCCTCGAGGTAGGTGTAGCCGTATAGCCCCTCCTCGTAGAACTTCAGCATGCGGCCCGATTCCTCGTAGCCGATGCGGTCGTCGAGCACGGCCTGCTCCACATCCTGGCGGAACTGTTCCAGCAGCGTGCGCGCGTTGAACTGCACGTAGTCGAGCACTTCTTTGACGATGTTGCCGCGGATCACCGCTTCCAGCACGGCCGTATTCTGCTCGTTCAGCCGCACGTGAACCGCGTGGGTGTCGCCCAGCAGATTGTGCAGGTCGCCCAGGATCTCCTGGTAGGCGCCCACCAGGAACGTCGCCAGGTAGTAGGGATCGCCGTTGAATGGGTGCAGCGGGAGGGTCTTCTTGACGTCGCGCCGGTCGATGAACTGATCTACTTTGCCGTCGCTGTCGCAGGAGATGTCGCCCAGCACGGCGCTGCGCGTGGGAGGCTCGTCCAGACGGTGAATCGGCATGATCGGGAACAGCTGTTTCACGGCCCAGCTATCGGGCATGCTCTGGAACAGCGAGAAGTTACAGAAGTACGTGTCGGAGAGCATGCCGTCGAGCCCTTCGAGTTCTTCCGGGAAGATATCGAGTTTCTGGGCCAGTGCCAGCACGCGGCGGCAGATCAGCCAGTACAGGTTCTCCGCGAGCGAGCGCTGCTTCAGCGGCAGGTATCCCAGCGAGAACAAATTGAGCGCCGAATCGAGCGCCTGCTGCGCGTCGTGGAAGCCTTCCAGCAGGTTTTTTACGCTCAGGTTCTTGTAGGTTTCCAGCAGATCGGTAAGCGGCTGCTCGACGTCGTCCGGCAACGCGTTCGGCACCTCCTCCTCGCCGTAGCCCGCCACGCCGAGTACGTTGAACACCAGCACGCTGTGGTATGCCGCGATGGCGCGGCCGCACTCTGTGATGATCGTGGGGTGCGCGACCTCGCCTTCGTCGCACACATTTTGAATGTGATAAACGACGTCGTTGGCGTATTCTTGCAACGTGTAGTTGACGCTCGATTCGAAGTCGGTTTGCGAACCGTCGTAGTCGATGCCCAGGCCGCCGCCGACATCCAGGATTTCGAGCCCGCAGCCGTTCTTCTTCAGGTCCACGTAGAGCCGGGCGGCCTCGACCACCGCCGCCTTGATGTGACGAATATTCGTGATCTGGCTGCCGAGATGGAAGTGCATCAACTTCAGGCAGTCTTCCATCCCAACGGCCTTCAACGTCTCCTGAGCGCGCAATGCTTCGGTGACGGTGAGGCCGAACTTCGAGCGGTATCCGCCAGACGATTTCCAGCGCCCTGCGCCGCGGCTGGCGAGTTTGACGCGCAGTCCGATCTCGGGCCGCACTCCCAGCTTTTCGGCGTACTTCAGAATCAGGTCGAGTTCGGTGTACTTCTCGACGACAGGAATGATGCGGCGGCCGATCTTTTTGGCCATCATCACCATCTCGATGTACTCGTCGTCTTTGAAGCCGTTGCAGATGATGGGGGTCTTGTTGTCGGCGATGGCGATCACTGCCAGCAACTCCGGCTTCGATCCGGCCTCCAGACCAAACCCGAATTCGCGGCCGTACTTGTAAATCTCTTCGACCACGTGCCGCTGCTGGTTCACTTTGATTGGGTAAACGCAGCAGTAACCGCCCTGGTAGTTGTGCTCCGCGATCGAGGCTTGAAAGGTGCTTTGGAGTTCCTGCAGTTGATTGCCGAGGATCTCGCCGAAGCGGATCAGGATGGGTGGATCGATGCCGCGCAAAACCAGCGTGTCCACCAGCTTCTTCAAATCCACGAACCGGCTCGGGTCGCGTCCCGGGTGTACCAGCACGTGGCCCTCTTCGCTGACCGAGAAATACCCTTTGCCCCAGCGCGGGACGTCAAACAGTTCGCTCGCTTGAGCGACGGTCCAGCGTTCCGTGGGCTCAAACAAAGCGCCCGTGTCGGTAACTTTCAAGGTCAAGGTTTTGTGCAGTCCTCCCGAACCTCCAAGTGTGATGAAAAAGTCCCCCAGGGGCAACATGAATTGCGTCTCAGATTCGTAACAACTGCGGCCGGTGTAGAATCCCTTTCATGCAGAGAGCGCTTGAGAATCAATTTGCCCTCGTCACGGGTGCCAGCAAGGGCGTGGGCAAGGGCATCGCACTCGAACTGGCGCGCCAGGGCTGCGCCGTCGCGGTGAACTATAACAGCGACGCGGCCGGGGCCGAGGCGACGGTGAACGAGATTGCGGCAGCAGGTGGGCGCGCCTTCGCCGTGCGGGCTAACGTGGGCAATTCGAGTGACGTAGACGCGATGTTCGCGCGCATAGACGCCGAGTTCGGCCTGCTGAACATCCTGGTGAATAACGCCGGTGTGCAGACCTGGAAGGCATTGCTGGACCTGACCGAGGCGGAATGGGACCGCGTGATCGATACAAACCTGAAGGGGACGTTTCTGTGCACCCAACAGGCTGGCCGGCGCATGAAGGCGAACGGCGGCGGCAGTGTCGTCAATATCGGCTCCGGCTCGAATAAGTGGCCGTTCCCGCACCTGGTGGACTACACCTCCAGCAAAGGCGGCATCGAGCAGTTCACCAAGGTGGCGGCCTTCGAACTGGGCGAGTTCGCGATCCGCGTGAACTGCGTCGCGCCCGGCGCCATAGAGATCGAGCGGACCAAGTTGGAACTGGGAGATTACGCTGGGAGTTGGGCCAAGCTGACTCCGCTGGGGCGCATCGGCGTGCCCAAGGACGTGGCCGGGGCGGTGGCCTTCTTCTGCACGCCCGCAGCGGAGTTCATCACCGGCCAGACACTGTACGTCGACGGTGGACTCTTCACGCGCCCAGCCTGGCCGCAGGCGTAAGAAAAAGCGAGCCGATTGAGCGTGCGGCTCGGCTCCGGTTGCGCTGAACTCACAGTGTGCCTCAACCCACAGTTGCAACTCACTTGCATTTGTATTCGAAGTGACTGAAAATATACTTTCTGGTTGATGCCGTATTCGCAACCGAGTTGCGTATACGGCATCAAGATGGGCGGGGTCTGGAACCTGCGTTGATTCTCTACGAGGACTCGTGTGCTCTATCGACGGATGCTGCTCTTCTACGCGCTCGCCTGGCCCGCACTTGCGGCCGAGAGGCCGTTTTTTATCACCTACACGCACCAGATGGAGGAGCCGGGGAACCTGGAAGTCGCTACTCGCGGGGTAACGGCGAATCCCGGCGGGGCAGCCCGCTTTTTCGGCGTCACCGCCGAGTTGGAATATGGCGTCAAGGCCTGGTGGACGACGGAGCTATACCTGGACGGGGTTGCCGTTCGCCACGACAGCGCCGTGTTTACGGGCTACCGCTGGGAGAACCGGTTTCGTATGCTGTCGCGCGAGCACTGGGTCAATCCCGCCTTGTACGTCGAATTCGAGAATATCAACGGAGCAGACCGGAGCCTGCTGGAGGTGGTGGGGCATGACGGTAGGGATGACCTGATCGGCACGAACGATGCGCTGCGACAGGAGCGGAAGCGTGAAGTGGAAGCCAGGCTGATCCTCAGCAGCAATATTCGCGGCTGGACTGTCTCGGAGAACTTGATTACGGAGAAGAACGTGCGGCATGAGCCGTTCGAATTCGGCTATGCAGTTGGAGTGGCCCGCCCGCTGGCACTCGCCGCCCGGCCCGGGCGCTGCAACCTCTGCCCCGAGAACTTCCAGGCAGGTGTGGAACTCTACGGTGGCTTGGGCACGCACGACGCGTTCGGATTTCGGCGCACCTCGCATTACATTGCCCCCACGCTGGCTTGGACGAGTGCGGCTGGCATGACGGTGAAGGCCTCCCCGGGCTTCGGGTTGAACGACCAGAGCGCGGGATTCGTGCTCCGCGTTGCGGTTTCGTACGAGATTCCCCAATTCGACCGCTGGCTGAGGAAACGATGAACAAGCTCGGTAAGCTATCGCTCTGTCTGTGTCTGGCTGTGGGTCAGGGAACCGCGCAGGCCCGAGACCGCCGTCTGGAGCCGCTCAGTCAGGCCCCGGGCAAGGCTGCGCAGCGCGGAAACCCGTACGCAAGCCAACCAGGGGCGGCCGGCGCCGGACAGAAGCTATACGAGAGGGAATGTTCCGGCTGCCATGGAACTGCGGGCCAAGGCGGGCGGCGAGGCCCTGCCGTGGCCTCGCCAACCGTAGCGCAGTCGCCGCCGGGAGCAATCTTCTGGGTGCTGCGGAACGGATCGCTGCGCGCCGGCATGCCGTCGTTCTCGCATCTGCCCGAAGCCCAGCGCTGGCAGATCGTCACTTATCTGAAATCGCTTCAGTAAGCAATGTCGATTCTGGCCGCCGCACTCAACGCCCGGCCAGCCCGGGTACTCCGCCCATCGTTTTCGCGAGCTTCACGGCCCGCGCAATGGCGCGCGCCACCGCCTCCGCCGCAGCCACGCCGAGAACGTCCACGGGCGCGTCTAACTGGCCCGTGCTGAGTGCAATGCAGAGGTCGCCGTCCATGGAAGTATGCACGGGTTCGATGGCCCGTACGAAGCCGTGGTGCGCCAGGAACGCCACGCGCGAGGCTTGAACCTTGTTGAGGCGGGCGTTGGTCGCCACCACCGCCAGCGTGGTGTTCTCGCGCTTCAATCCGGCGCTGGACGGACGCTTGCGCATCAGGCTCAGCGTGCCGGCCAGTTGCATCGAGTCCGGCGCGACGCGAGCGCCCGCGATTAGCTGGCCGGTTTCGATATCGCGTACGTCGCCGAACGCGTTGACTGCCACCAGAGCGGAGACCTGAACCCCCGGCCAGGCGGCTCCAACTTCCACCGTGAACGTCCCGATCCCCGACTTCATAGCTTGCCGCATGCCGTCGATCTTGCCGACCGTTGCGCCCGTGCCCGCGCCTACGCACCCCTCGGCCACGGGGCCGTTGGTGGCCGCCGCCGCAGCCGCTTCGCCCATCTCGCGCGTCGGCCGCACGCCCGCTTTGCCGATGCCGAGATCGTAGAGAATTGCGCCCGGCACGATGGGCACGTTGGCATAGCCCGTCGCAAACCCGACGCCCTTGTGCTCCAGGAAGCGGCGTACACCCGAGACCGCTTCGAGGCCGAATGCGCTGCCGCCCGCCAGCAGGATGCCATGGATCACCGGCGTGATATGCCACGGGCTCATCGTCTCGAACTCCTCGGTCCCGGATGCTCCACCTTGAATCGAAGCCCCAGCCACCGCGCCGCGCTCGCACAGGATCGCCGTGCAGCCGGTCAGCGCGTCGAAATCCGAAACATGACCGGCCAAAATGCCGTCAATGTCGGTAAGTCCTTTTGTTGGCATATGTAAACAGAATGGCCCGGAAACGCTGACTTTGCCCCGCAAGGCTCCGTTGCCCGTATGCTAGCATCAGTGTTCTCAGGGTGGGATCTTCTTGTTCGAACTCATCAAGCGTCCGATACTGACATTCCAGGGCTTTGTGCTCCTGTCGGTGAGGGCGCTGCGCGGTATTTTCCAGAAGCCCTACTACTGGGACGATCTGTTCCTGCAGATGGATTCGCTCGGCATCGGAAGCCTACCCGTCGTCATTCTGACTGGCTTTTTCGCGGGCTGCATCATGGCGCTGCAGATGGCTCGCGCGCTTCAGACTTACGGCGCCACCAGCCAGGTCGGGCAGTTGGTAGCCATCACCCTGGTGCGCGAGATGGGGCCCGTACTGACCGCACTTATGGTTGCCGGCCGCAATGCCTCAGGCATGGCCAGCGAACTGGGTTCAATGAAGGTGACCGAGCAGATCGACGCCATGCGCGCGCTCGGCACGGACCCAATCCTCAAACTGGTTAAACCGCGGCTGATCGCGACCGCGATCCTGCTCCCGCTGCTCACGATTCTGGCCGACTTCATCGGCATGATTGGCGGCTGGATGGTCTCCTGCGTGATGCTCAGCCTGACCACGAGCGCGCATTATTGGAACACCGCCTGGCGCATTCTCGAATACAACGATCTGGCGCAGGGCCTCATCAAACCGTTTGTGTTCGCCATCGTCATCGCGCTGGTTGGGTGTTTCTACGGGATGGAAGCCAAGGGCGGCACACAAGGTGTCGGCCTGGCAACCACGCGCGCGGTGGTCGTGGCCAGCGTGTGGATTGTGGTTCTGACGTTCATCATCGGCCGCGTTTTCGTATCGCTTTAGGAGTCTCATGCCGGACGCCCAGACTCCACAACTCGCCTTCCACAACGTCAGCTTCGCCTTCGACGAAACGCCTGTGCTGCGAAATGTCTCGTTCGAATTGAGCAGCGGTGAGACGTTGATCGTGCTGGGCGCGGCCGGAAGCGGCAAAACGGTCTTGTTGAAAACGGCGTTGGGCCTGCTTCGCCCGACGCAGGGCCGCGTGGTCCTGTTTGGGGCCGACGTGACGGCCGGCTCAGAACGGGAGTGGTTCGATATCCGCAGCCGCATCGGTGTCCTATTCCAGGAAGGCGGACTGTTCGACTCGCTCGATGTCGCCGACAACGTGGCCTACCCGCTCCGCAACCAACCTCTGCGGCAATGCCCCGAGGAGCAGGTCCTACCCAAAGTGGAGGAGTCCCTCAAGTTCGTTGACCTGGGCCACACGCTCGACAAATACCCCAGCGAGCTATCGGGTGGAATGCGGCGCCGGGTGGGCATCGCCCGCGCCATCGTCACGCAACCGGAGTTGATGTTGTACGATTCGCCTACGGCGGGCCTCGATCCCATCACGGCGAATATCATCGTCGCCTTGATCACCAAAGGTCGCGATGTCCGCAACGCAACTACGGTGATGGTGACGCATCGATTCCAGGACGGCGAAATACTCGCTGGTTTTCGCTACGATACCGCCGCTGGGGGGCTGGGCTTGACTCCCGATCACAGGGGGGATACCCAGACCCGTTTTCTGGTCTTGCGAGAGGGTGAAATGGTATTCCTCGGCACGCAAGCCGAATTGGAGGCATCCCAAGATTCGTATGTCTCCAAATTCGTTCCGCACACTTAAGTTCATGGGAAGCTAGGAGGAAACCGATGGCTTCGTCGAAAAAAGTCGCGTGGGCGCAACTCAAGGTCGGGATTCTGACCTCCACCGCCCTCGTGATTTTTGTCGTGCTCGTGTTTTTGATGACCGGCGCCAACAGCCCGTTCAGCGAGAAGTTTGTCGTCTACACCTTTTTTCCGGACTCGGCCGCTATGACAGAGGGCTCCGTGGTGCGACTGAACGGCATCCTGGTGGGCAAGGTGAAGCGCATCGAACTGACGGGCAGTGCGAATGCCGGGCGCGCCATCCGCATGACACTGGAGATTGAGCAGCGCTTTCTGCCGAACATCCCCAAGGACAGTGAAGTCGCTTTCAGCGCTGAAAATGTTCTAGGTACGAAGTACCTGAACATCCAGCGCGGCACCAGCGTGGAGACGATTCGTCCCGATGCGGAGATCAAGTCGCGCGATGACAAAGACTTCATGGCGATGCTTAGTTCGGCGTATCCGCTACTGGACAGCATGCAGGCCATCCTCAAACGGGTGGACGGCATCGTGGCGCAACTCGAGTCGGGCCAAGGCAGTATCGGCAAGTTGCTGTACGACCAGGATCTTTACAACAAAGTGACCGCCATCCTCGCGGACTTCCAGAAGGTGACCCACGCGCTTGCCAGTGGACAGGGAACCTTAGGCGCGATGCTTTATGACGAATCCCTGTACACCGACATTCGCGGCACCGTGAAGCGCCTCGACAACATTGTGCTTGGGTTACAGCAGGGGGAAGGGACCGCGGGCAAGCTGCTCAAAGATCCTGCGCTTTATGACGAACTGAAGCAGAGTTCGTCGCAACTGCGCATGTTGGTTACCAACCTGAATGCGGGCAAGGGCACGGCGGGCAAACTGCTGACCGACGATGCCGCTCACGCGAAAATGCTCCTGGCGCTCGATCATTTCAACACCACCCTCGACAAGGTGAATTCGGGACAGGGGACGATCGGCCAGTTGATGGTCAATCCGGCGCTTTACGACAATCTGGTGGGCACTTCGGCGGAGGTCAAGGCGTTCATGCAGGACTTCCGGAAGAACCCCAAGAAGTTCCTCTCCATCAAATTGCACATTTTCTGATGGCGGGCCCTTGCTGAAAGACGGCGCGAGATTCCTGGCGGTGAACGCCGACGACTTCGGCTTCACGCGCGACGTGAACGCGGGCATCGTCGAGGCCCATCTAAACGGCATCCTGACCTCAACCACGCTGATGGCAAATGGCCGGGAGTTTGACGATGCCGCGCGTCTTGCCCGCGAGCACTCCACGCTCGATGTCGGTGTGCACTTCGTTTTGGTGGGCGGGCGCTCGCTCCTGGACCCGTCGCGCGAATTCCCGTACACCGTCTCCGGGTTGATACAGGCGATGGCGCTGCGCCGCATCCGCGTTTACGACGAATTGCGCGCGCAGATCGTGAAGGTGGTCGAAGCGGGGATTCAACCCACACACGTCGATGCGCACAAGCACACCCACCTGTTGCCTCCGGTGCTCGACGCCGTAGCGCGACTCGCGGAGGAGTTCGGGGTACGCTGGGTGCGCCGCCCGTTCGATTTCCCGTTGACCGGCTCGCCCGACGAGGTGCCCTGGCAGACGCGCCTGGTGAGCCTCGCATTCAATGGCGTTCGCGGCCACTTCCACCGTGCTCTGGCGCGACGGCACTGCTCGACGACAGACTGGTTCGCCGGCTTCCAGATCACGGGCCGCTTCGGGCCGCATTCCGTGGTTCATTTGCTGGACCACCTGCCGCCCGGCACCACGGAGTTCATGGTGCATCCAGGCTTCTGCTCGGCGGAACTGCTGGCGGCCCGCACACGGCTGAAGGCAAGCCGCGAACGGGAATTGGAAGCTTTACTCGACCGGGAAGTACGCGCAGCGGTCGAGCGCAACGGCATCCGGCTCACCGGCTACGGCCGGATGCCGGGCTGATCCTATTGCTGCGGAACCGTCGGCTCATCCCCGGTCAAGACCCGCGAATCCACGCGGAATCTGCGGTAATTCGACCACGTGGTTTCCCCAGCCAGCCGGAAGTGCTTCACGAGCAGGCGCGCATCCACCCGGACGGTCGCCTTGGACGGAAGCCAGACCTCATCGTTAACCCGAGTCTGGAGAAACGTCAGCCTGGCTCCTCGCTCCAGCTTGGCCAGAAAGCCGCCAAAGGAGATGGAGTCGATCACATCCACCTCGGCGCGGACACATTGCATGGAAGCCTTGTCGATCCACAACCGCCCGCGCAGCTTCTTCAACAGGTCCGCCTGCTTTACGGAGGGGCGAAACTCGGGGCGAGGTTCGGCGTCGATCACCCATACGGGCAAGCCGTCCAGCGTCTCTTGGCCTGCGATCTTGAAGGAGTAGGCACGAGGAATCTCGAGCAGGAACTTACGGCCCTCCGCCCGCTCCTTCTCGCGCGCCACCTGTTTCTTCAGGCGCTCCTCTTCCGACTCCTGTTCGCGTTTGCGAACTTCCTTCTCGAACTCCTCGTCGGCCTTCTGCTTCTCCCTGCCCTCCAAAGGGCGCCCGTCCTTGCCAACCCTCCGCCTGTACGGCCGCCCGTAGAGGTTCAGCACTTCCGAGGTCGTGCGTTCGGTCTTCACGACCGCGCCCGACTTATCGAGAGTTCTCGTCTCCTGGCTCTCTGTGTAGGCGTAGTCCTTTAGCCTGGATTCGTTGGTTACATTTCTTTCAAGCGAAGTCCGGATGATGGTCACCGCGTCCGGGCTCGGCTCTCCAAGCGGGGCTTGAGCCGAGCAAACCAGGTTAACGAGGACCGAAATCGCAAAAGCTGTGCCGGAATACATCCTGATATCAGCAGACGTTTGCCATATGTGGCCGGGTGCAGTATAAACTGGGTTGGTAAGGGCGTTAAGGATTTTTCACTTAATAGCCTGCCTCTTTCATGCGCGTGTTCTGGTATTCCCGGCGAGCATCCGCCAGGCAAGCTCTAAACGCTTCCCTGTCTCGCCAAGGCTATCTGGTGCGTTGCGCTGAGACTCCCGAAACTCCACTTGACGGCGAAGAATTGATTCTTCTGGAGTTGCCCCCAGTCATCGAAGAGTCAGTCGTGCTTGTACGGGAGTTTCGCCGCCGGGCGGGCGACCGGACCCCAATTGTCGTAATCGGCACGTGGTTGGAGCCCGTCGAAGTGGAGCCTATTCTGGCCAACGGGGCGGACGACTATGTCGCTCAGCCAAGCAGTCCGGAAGGCATCGCACTGCGTCTGGTGGTCGCGGCAAATTTAGCGAAAAAATACGCTGCCGGCGCCGAACAAAAGCGGCTGGAGGAACGACTCGCCCAGACCTCCAAGACGGAGAGTATTGCCACCCTGGCCGGCAGTCTGGCGCACGATTTCAACAATCTGCTGGCTGCGATACTCGGCAATACCGAACTGGCCTTAATCGACATCTCGCCGCAGTCTCCGGTTCGCTACAGCCTGGAACAAATCGACAAGACCTCGCGCCGCGCTGCGGAACTGGCCCGCCAGATGCTCACCTTCTCCCGGCGGGGAGATAGCAAGTCGGAGTTCTCCGGGGTCAGCCTGAACGAATTGGTCCAGGAGATGGCGGAACTACTCCGCATCTCGATCCCGAAGACATGCACGCTGCGCTACTACTTTACCCGGCCACTGCCGCTGATCTGGGGAGATCCTGGTCAATTGAGGCAGGTCGTCATGAATCTGCTGCTGAACGCCGCAGAGGCCATGGACGATCGCGGCGGAACGATTTTCGTAAAAACGGGCGTGATTGATGCCGATGGCGCGCCTCCACAGCTGACGTTGGAAGTTCGAGACACCGGGGTCGGCATGCCGCCCGAAGTGTGCGCCCGTATTTTCGACCCGTTTTTCACGACCAAGCGGGAAGGGCGTGGGCTGGGCCTCGCGGCCGTTCGGGGCATCGTGCAGTCCCACAACAGTCTGATCGAGGTCGAAAGCGAGCCCGGAGTCGGCTCCACGTTCCGGATCGTGTTCCCGATGACGCACGGACTTGCGGCCACATCCAGCCTGGAGAGTGACGCAGAGCCCGACTGGCGGGGCTCTGGTAATGTGCTCCTCATCGAGGACGAGGATGCGGTCCGCGATGTCGTTCGCCGACTGCTGGTTAAGGCTGGGTATGCGGTGCTCGAGGCCGCCAGCGGCCGCGAGGGCATGGACACCATTCGCCGCTTTGGCGGGGTCATCCATGCGGTGGTCGTCGATATCGGCATCCCCGACGTCGATGGCGTCGAGGTGTATCAAGCCGTGCGCGCCGCGCGTCCCGACATACGCATTCTGATCTGGTCCGGATTCGACTCCAGTGCGGTTCGCGAACGTCTGCAGTCCATCGGCACGGACCTCGAAGTGATTGAGAAACCGTCCCGCCAGTGGGAACTCGCCTTGGCCCTGAAACGCCTGCTGGCGCAGCCGGAATCCAGTTCCCAGTCAAGCCAGGACCACGCCGCCTGACCAGGCATTCTGCCGCGTTCTGCTTGAACCAGTACATCTCCGCGACGGGGGAACTCGCCGCACGCGCGTGCTACATTGATGGGCGCAGGGGTCGCATCACCAGCCTGATCTCCGGCCCGCCTGGCACTTCGGAATACGAATTCTCGAGGAGGTCTTCATGGCACGATTTTCGATCTGTCTGGTTGTGGCAGCCGTGCTGCTTTCTTCCGGCCTCACTTTCGCCCAGGGCAGTTTTGCCCACTTCGCCTACGGCTCCGGATGGCAGACCACATTCACCTTCGTCAACATGAGCACCACCGACCCGGCCGTCGTGAGCCTGTCGTTCTACAGTAGCGACGGTTCGCCGCTGCAGGCCGACGTGAAGGACGTGGGCAAAGTGACGCCATACAATTTCACGATACCGGCCGGGAATTCGAAGACGGTGGCCCTGGTGGGTGACCCCGCGGCACCGGCCGACACGGAGGGTTGGGCTCAACTGGCGGTCGTCGGCGACTATCCCACGGTGCGAGGCCAGGGTTCGTTCCGCAGGCACCTGAATAATCAACCCGATTTCGAAGCGGTCGTACCGCTCACCACTACCTCTCAGGCCGGTTTCTGCATCCCTCCCACGAATCCGAATCCAATGATCCTGCTGCCCTTCGACAACACGACGGGCGCATACACCACCGCCCTGGCGTTCGCCAACTCAGACTCCACAACCACGCAGGCGCTGCAGTTGGAATACGACGACGAGACGAACCAGCCCATCATCACCAAAACGCTGACCCTGGCTGCGAACAACCATATCGCGCTGGTCACGACGGCTGCCGGGGCTGCGGGAGACCCGATCCTGGCCGGCAAAAAAGGCGTATTGCGAATTCAACCGACGACGCAGAACTTTGCCGTTCTCGGGCTGCTGTTCAATTCAACCGGGCCCTACACCGCCATCCTGCCGATCGTGCAGCAGTAGCCACACCGGCAAGCGCAGGCAGTTCCTCGAAATGTAACCCGGTCGCTTCGGTCGGGTAGCATAATACTACCCATGACCCGACGCGACTTACTCAAGACCTCCGCTCTCGCAGCGGTAGCAGGCTCCAGCGCGTGCACGCCGTCGCACCAACCTGTGGCTGGCCCGGGCGACGGCCCGTTCGAACTCTCGGAGCTGACCGTTGACGATCTCGGCGCAGGCTTGAAATCGGGCCGCTGGAGCGTGCGCGGGCTGGTGGAACAATACCTTTCGCGCATAGAAGCATTGGACCACCGTGGGCCGCACCTCGGTGCCGTGATCGAGCTGAATCCAGATGTTCGTGCGATGGCCGAGTCTCTGGACCGCGAACTGCGTGCGGGCAAATCGCGCGGTCCGCTGCACGGCATCCCTGTTCTGGTGAAGGACAACATCGAGACCCGCGACCGCATGATGACCACTGCGGGCTCGCTGGCGCTCGAAGGCAACTACGCGAGCGAGGATGCGCCCATCGTGAAGAAACTGCGCGATGCCGGTGCGGTCATACTGGGCAAGTCGAACCTCAGCGAATGGGCGAACTTCCGCTCGTCCCGCTCGGTCAGCGGCTGGAGCGGGCGCGGCTTGCAAACCCGCAACCCGTACGCGCTGGACCGCAACACCAGCGGTTCCAGCTCGGGCTCCGGTGCGGGCACCGCGGCGAATCTGTGTGCCGTCTCGGTGGGCACGGAGACCGATGGGTCCATTGTCTCGCCGTCCTCGATCAACGGACTTGTCGGCATTAAGCCCACGGTTGGTCTGCTAAGCCGTACCGGCATCATCCCGATTTCGCGTACCCAGGACACCCCCGGCCCGATGACCCGCACGGTGCGCGATGCGGCGCTGCTGCTCTCCACCATGGCGGGCGTGGACCCTGCCGATGCCGCAACGCAAGCCGCATCCGGCCATATCCAGCCCGACTACACCCGCTTCCTCGATCCAAACGGGTTGCAGGGTGCGCGGATTGGCGTGGCGCGCAAACAGTTCACGAACAACCCGGAAGTGACCAAGCTGATTGAGGGCGCGCTGGACGCGATGAAGCGGGCCGGCGCGGAGATTATCGATCCAGCCGATCTGCCCTTGCAAGGACAGATTGGCAACGCCGAATTCGAGGTGCTGTGTTACGAATTCAAGGCCGATTTGAACTCGTATCTGGGCAAACTCGCCCCGGGCGCGAAGATCCGCTCACTGGCCGAAGCCATCGCGTTCAACGAGAAGAACCGTGACCGCGAAATGCCGATTTTCGATCAGGAGACCTTCGAAGCCTGCCAGAAGAAGGGCCCGCTGACCGACAAGGCCTACGTTGACGCGCTGGCCAAGTGCCGCAAGCTCTCCCGCGACGAGGGCATCGACGCAGTTGTCGCGAAGTTCAAACTGGACGCCCTCGTGGCGCCCACCGGAGGCCCCGCCTGCCTAATCGACTACGTGAACGGCGATTCCGACACCGGCGGTTGTTCGTCCGCCGCAGCGGTGGCTGGCTACCCGCACATCACCGTTCCGGCGGGCTTCGTGCGCGGTTTGCCCGTCGGCGTCTCCTTCTTCGGACCCGCCTGGAGCGAGCCCGCTCTGCTAAAGCTGGCCTATGCTTACGAGCAGATGACGCGAGCCCGCCGGGCGCCCCGCTTTCTGCCCACCTTGCCGCTCTGACGGCCCGGCTCCGCTAAGGCCATCTTCACTCCAGTAAGGTGCGCGGGAGGCCGCCATCGGGCTGTAAGCGCGACGAATCCACGGAGCCTGGTAGCTGCCGCCCATCGATCGGCGATAGACTCAAGGCCGGAATCCTCCCATGATAAAGCCCCTAGCCCTCCTGCTTTGCCTCGCTGCCGCAGTCTCCGCGCAGCCCTCCTCCGAATGGAAGAACCTCTTTGACGGTAAGTCCCTGAACGGCTGGACGCCAGCTGAAAGTCAGACCACCTGGAAGGTTGTGGATGGGTTGCTGACCTCAAACGGGCCGCGTTCGCACCTGTTCTACTCCGGCCCCGTTCTGAACTCCGACTTCCGCAACTTCGAACTCGAAGTGGAAGCTAAGGCGACTCACGGGACGAATTCGGGCGTCTACTTCCACACGCAATATCAGACCAAGCCCTGGCCCGAGCATGGCTTCGAGGTCCAGATCTGCAATACGTGCACGGGCGAAGCGGGCTACATCGAGCACAAGAAAACAGGCTCGCTGTACGCCGTCCGCAACATTTACAAGCAACTCGTGAACGACGACGAGTGGTTCAAGCTGAACGTCCTGGTGCAGGGTAAGCGCGTGCAGGTGCGGTTGAACGGAACGTTGATCGTCGACTACATCGAGCCGGCCACCCCGGTGCTGGGCGATGAGCACCGCCAGCGCGTGCTGAGCCACGGGACGTTTGCCCTCCAGGGGCACGACCGCACGACCGGCGTCGCGTTCCGCTCCGTTCGCGTTAAGCCGCTGCCCGACGAAGCGCCCACGGTTGAACTGCCCGTCCCGGACGCGACCTACGGCGAGTTGATTCGTCTCGGCTCGGAGAACTATCCGGTGGTCGATTACCACGTGCATCTGAAGGGCGGCTGGACGGTCGAACAGGCGCTCGAAAAGTCGCGCCGCGACGGCATTTTCTACGGCATTGCCATCAATGGCGGCAAGGGTTTTCCGGTGACCAGCGACGAGCAGTTGCTGGCCGCTCTGGCGCCGCTGAAGGGCCAGCCCATCTTCCTGGCATTCCAGGGTGAGGGTCGCGAATGGGTCTCTACGTTCTCGCCCAAGGTGTTGGCGCAATTCGACTACGTGTTCACCGACGCGATGACGTTCACTACAGACGACGGTAAGCGCATGCGGCTCTGGATTCCGGAAGAGGTTGGCGAGATCAAGGACCACGAGGCCTTTATGGAGACTATCGTCAACCGCATCGTGAAGGTCGTTACCACCGAGCCGATCGACATCTACGTCAATCCCACGTTCCTGCCCGACGTGATGGTGAAGGAGTACGACCAACTCTGGACCCCGGCGCGCATGCAGCGTGTGATCGACGCGGTGAAGCGCGCCGGTGTTGCCGTCGAGATCAACAATCGCTACAGTATCCCAAGCCTCGCCTTCATCAAGCTGGCCAAGCAGGCGGGCGTGCAGTTCACTTGTGGTACCAACAACGCCGGTCTGGACATGGGCCGGGACGAGTATTGCATCGAGATGATCCACGCTGCCGGCCTGCGCTGGAAGGACATGTGGCTGCCGAAGCCCGAGGGGCAGAAGGCCACGCAGCGCAAGGCGCAGTAGCTTCCCGTATTGGGATGGCGCTCCGGCGCCCAGACGCGGCTTCTGGAGCGCCACCCTCCGCAACCGTTGACACTCGCCCGGATCCGGCACATGATCGCATCAGCCATGCCGTGGGTCATCCTCGCGCTCAGGGCGATGACACCACTCGCTAGTGGGTGTATTCTCATGGTTGGCATTGCTGGTGTCTGCGAAGAGGCTCATTTATGGCTGACTCGAAAAAATCGCGTAACGATCATCCGTCTACGGCAGTATTGACACGAGGCTTCGATCCGCGCCTATCCGTGTGGTCGGCGCGGCCGGCGGTGTTCCGCACCTCAACTTTTGTGTTTCCAACGCCGGAAGCTGCCGAGCGGGCGTTTGACATCACCTCGGGGCGAAAGCAACTGGAGCCCGGCGAGAGCGAGTACCTGGTGTACTCGCGCTTCAACCATCCCAACGCGGAGATCCTGCAGGATCAGATGGTCCCGCTCGAAGAGAACGCCGAGTGGGCGCTAGCCTTCAACTCAGGACTTGCGGCGATCATGACGGCGCTACTCACGGTGCTCAAGCCGGGCGACTCCATCGTATACACGATGCCGCTGTACGGCGGCACGATGGGCATGATGCACAACCTGCTGGAGCCTTACGGCATCCACACGGTGGCCGTGCCGGCCGGTCACAGCGCGGAGCTAGATGACGCGATCCGGACGACACCCATGCTGCGGGCGGTACTGCTTGAGACGCCTGCTAACCCGACGATGGTGATGGCCGACATCAAACGGGCCGCACTGGTCTGCGCGGAACTGGATCCGAAGCCGGTCCTGATGGTGGACAACACCTTCCTGGGACCCGTGTTCCAGCATCCGTTGTCGCAGGGTGCCGACATCGTGCTGTACTCGGCGACAAAGTACCTGGGCGGGTTCAGTGATCTTCTGGCGGGTATGATACTCGGCCGCGATCCGGACTTGCGCAACCAGATGTTCGGCAAACGCGGCATGTTCGGCAATATTCTGCAACCGGACGAATGCTGGATTCTGGACGGTCGTCTGCCTACGGTGAGCCTGCGCATGAATCGTCAGAGCAAGAACGCCCAGCGCATCGCCGAAAGCCTGGTGCGCCGCCCCGAAGTGCGCAAAGTTTATTACCCGACCCTGTTCGACGATCCTGAGCAGATCCGCATCCGGTTGTCGCAATGCGACTACCCCGGCGCGATGTTTGCCATGGACCTGAAGGGCGGGAAGGCGGCAGCTTTCGACTTCCTGAGGAATCTGCACCTGGCTAAGAACGCGGTCTCGCTGGGCGGCATGGAGACGCTGGTCTGCCATCCCAAGACCACGACGCACTCTGCCAGCGGTCCGGAAGAAATGAAACTGGCGTGCATCACCGACGGATTGGTGCGCGTGTCGGTGGGGATTGAGGACTGGCGCGACTTGCTGCGGGACTTCGAGCAATCGCTGGACGCGATCAGGCCCATGCTCGAAGAGACCGGGGAGCTTACCGGAAAAACGTCTTCCAGGTTGTAACGACCAGGGCGTGCGCCACCATAGCGGCGCGCACGCCCCCACCGGTCCGGTACGCCAGCCCGTAGAAGACGCCCATCACCCCGGCCAACACGGCCATCTGCCAGTTCGGGAACTGCCGGTAGCCGAGATGTACCAGGCCGAAGAGGGCGGATGCGACTCCGATAGCCACGACCGGCCAACCGCTCCATTCCTCAATCCAACGCTGCAACAATCCTCGAAAAAAGAACTCCTCGCTCAACGCAACCACCCACAGCACGCCGAAAAACGTGGGAATCGCGACCGCGACCTTGTAAGTGGTCGCGGGGATTTCGAAGTGCGCAAAGCCCAAACCGTAAACCAAGGCCAGGACCGGCGGCAGTGAAGCCGCGAACCAGAGCAAACCCGCGCGCCACTCCCGGAGTCCCGGCCAGAATCCAAAACCCGGGTCGATCCGGCGCACGTTGAGTACCGTGGCCACTCCGACCTGTATCCACAGCACGTGGCCAAGCGTCTCCACCGGGAGTTTGGGCCATGGCCGCGGGTAGATGGCGCCAAACCAGTTGAACAGCATCGGTGCCGCCATTAGTGCGATGAAGCCAAGGTCGGTGTAGCGCGAGACCGGCAGCAGATAGAACCAGAAAGCCGCTACTGCCACGAGGCCCAGCAAGGCAACCAGTGCGTGCGGTCGAAAGACCCCGGACGGGATCGAGTACAGCATCCAAGGCACGGGGGCGAGCAGCAGCAGGCGCGGCGGCGTCCAGAACTGGCGCCACCTGGGTGAAGCCAAACTGAAATAGCAGGCGAGTTGGACCAATCCCGCAACGAACAGGGCTACAGCGACCGGCCAGGCAATGTAGGCCCTGCCATAGGCCAGCCCGGTCACCTGGTTTCGCCTCTGCGAGAGTAAGCCAGGGCCTGTGGAACCCACGTCGAATTCGGCGACTTCCCTATACGCGCCAAGTCATGCACTGCTTGCGATCCACCTTGGGCCGGCTTTGATCTTAGGAGACGAAAGCGGGAACACCCTTCAGGCCGTGGCCGAACGGTGCCGCTAGCCCTTCACGCCGCGCCCAGGGACCTTTGACGGCTCAGGCACCTCCGGCGCTGCGACGACCGGTGCTGCGGCTGCCAGGCCGAGCGCCTGCCGCACGGTGGTGTCGAGCACGAGCAATGTCTCGGCGTGGTCGCGCAGGAACACCTTCGCGTTCTCGCGACCCTGTCCGATGCGCTCACCGTTATAGCTGTACCAGCTTCCGCTTTTCTCTACGATGTTCTTGTCCACCGCGACGTCCAGCAGATCGCCTACCAGGCTGATGCCTTCGCCATACATGATGTCGAACTCGGCTTCGCGGAACGGTGGAGCCATTTTGTTCTTCACCACCTTGGCCTTGGTGCGGTTGCCGACAACTGCCTCGCCGTCTTTGATGGCGGCGATGCGGCGCACGTCGAGGCGCACGCTCGAATAAAACTTAAGCGCGCGGCCGCCCGTGGTCGTCTCGGGATTGCCGAACATGACGCCGATCTTCTCGCGGATCTGGTTGATGAAAATCAGGCAGGTGTTCGACTTCGACACGATGCCTGTCAGCTTGCGCATGGCTTGCGACATCAGGCGCGCCTGGACGCCCATGAACGAGTCGCCCATTTCGCCCTCCAGTTCGGCCTTGGGGACCAGGGCGGCCACTGAGTCCAGGACCAGGATGTCGATGGCGTTGGAAGAAACCAGCGCGGCCGTAATCTCGAGCGCCTGTTCGGCATAGTCGGGCTGCGAGACCAGCAGGTTGTCCGTATCCACGCCCAATTTGCGGGCATAACCGGGGTCGAGCGCGTGCTCGACGTCCACAAATGCGGCCATTCCACCGCTCTTTTGGGCCTGCGCCACCGCTTGCAGGGCAATCGTCGTCTTACCTGAGGATTCCGGCCCGAAAACCTCGACAATGCGTCCCCGCGGAAAGCCGCCGATGCCTAGCGCCGCATCCAGAGAGACTGAGCCTGAGGAGATGATGCTGACAGGAACGCCGGCGTCGTGGGAACCAAGTCGCTGAACAGTTCCCTTGCCGAATTGCTTCTCAATTTGACCCAGCGCCGCCCCAAGCAGTCGCTGTTTTTCCTTGTCGTCCATTGTTTCTCCTATCGCACCACGGGCAATCGTCCCAATTTACACCTTTTGTTCGCCTAAGGGAAGAGAACTGCGGGCGAGAAAAGTCGGGGCCTCACACTGTATCGTGCCACGTCCCGCAAAGTCAGTGTTCCCACTGTGCGATTATCTCCAGGTTTAATGCTGAGGGGCGTGGATTTGACCGTGACTGAAACGGGACGCTATACTCGCGGATGCACGGGTTGGTGGAGACCGTACGTCTTCGCCATGAAAATGGGAACCCGGTGAGAATCCGGGACTGCCCCGCAGCGGTAAACGGGAACGACCGCCGCACGAGAAGGCACTGGGAATCCAAAAAGGGACGCCTGGGAAGCCGCGGCCAATAGGAATATCCCTCGGCAAGAGGGGTGCACGCCCGCCAGTCCGAAGACCTGCCTGTTGCCTCACTCGAAATGGGTGGGAATTATGCAGCTCTCGAGGGAGGGGCGCGTGCGACGCTTCTGTTTTTCTATTTCATTTCTGGCCATGCTTTGCGGTGCCTTGCCGGCACAGCAGGCACGGCAAACAAGCATTTCCGGCCGCGTTCTTGATCCAACTGGCGCGGCGGTGCCCGCGGCTGCGGTCCGTATCTACAGCCGCGATAACGCCATCCGACAGGCCGCGCAGTCGGGCGACGACGGGCGCTATAGCTTCGACCGGATCGCCCCCGGGGAATACCTGATTGAGGCGCGTACCGAGGGCCTGGATCAAGTCAGCCCCGCCCCGGTTGAGTTGGTCTCCGGACAGTCGCTCGAAAAAGACCTGACTCTGAACATCCGTGGTTTGTCGGCGCGGGTATTGGTTACTGCCTCCTCCACGCCGCAGTCCACAATGGAATCCGGCAAAGCAATGGACATCGTAGATCGTGCCGACCTCGACCGTCGCGGAGTCTACTCATTCGGCGACGCCCTGGAGACCACCGCGGGTCTGCGCGTACAGCAACTTGGCGGGCCGGGTCAGCTGACTCGCATCCAAACGCGCGGCTTGCGTGCGGCGGACACCTCAGTGCTGCTCGATGGCATGCGTTTGCGGGACGTAGCCAGCCCGCAAGGTGACTCGACGGCGTACATGAGCAACCTGCTGCTGACGGGCGCCGACAGGGTCGAGGTCCTGCGCGGGTCGGGCTCGTCGCTGTATGGAACCAACGCCATCGGCGGCGTGCTCAACGTCGTGAGCGATCAGGGCGGCGCTCCATTTCATGGTGAAGTAGGCGGCGAAGGTGGCGGACTTGGCCTAGGCTTCGGCGACATCCGCATCGCGGGAGGTTTGAAGCACGACCGGCTGCAATACAGCCTGTCAGCCTCGCACCTCAACGTCAGCGGAGGCGTGGACGGCGTCGAGAACGTGCGCAACTCCGGCGAGCAGGGCTCGCTGCTCTATCGTCCGGACTCCCGCACAACGATCAGCGCCAGGCTGTTTGCCTCCGAGTCGATGACGGGTCTCAACGCGTCGCCTTATTCCGCACCGGACTCGAATCTCCCGGCGACGGGCATCGTGCCGGCCATTGCGCTCCCGGGTGCCCAGATCGCCCTGGGTGACGCGGGGCGGTCCTTCAACTGGGGCAATGCGACATTCGCGCCGAATTTCTACGACCCGGATAACCGTGCCGACGCGAACTTGACATCCACGATGCTGTCGGCGCAGCGGATCGTGGCACAGAGCCTGGCGCTGCACGTCTCCTGGCAGGACTTCCAGGGCGACCGGGACAACACCAACGGCCCTGCCGGTGCGGGCTATCAGCCCATGTTCAATACTCTCGATTACTACCGGGGCCGCGTGGATACGCTCAACGCCCGCGCGGATCTGGCGCTGGGCCGTCACAACCTGATTACCGGCGGCTACGAATTTGAGCGCGAGGCGTACCGCAGCCGGAGCACCGATTTCAACCCCGACCCGACCCAGCACGCCAACGCGATTGTGGATGTGAAGCAGACCAGCCACGCCGCATTTGCCCAGGATCAGTTCCGTATGTTCGGCGACCGGTTACTGTTCTCGCTCAGCGCACGGGCTGGCCATTACGACCTCTCCGCGCCCGTATTCGAAGGCGGGACCGGCGTCTTTCAGAACGCAGCGCTAACCAGCCCCCGCAACTCCTACACGGGCGACGCGGCGCTCAGCTACTTTCTGCCGCGCTCCCAAACGAAACTCCGGGCGCACGCGGGCAACGGCTACCGTTCGCCAAGCCTTTATGAGCGCTTCGGCGCGTACTACTACGGCGGCTTCTTCACGCCCATAGGCGATCCGCAATTGAAGCCCGAACGGACCATTGCAATCGACTTCGGATTCGATCAGTATTTCGCCGGCAATCGCCTGAGAGTCGGCGCTTCCTACTTCTACACGCGGCTGCAAAACGTGGTCAGCTACGGCGACACGCCCAACGATGTGTACGGGCGATACGGCGGTTACATCAACGCGGGCGGCGGGCTGGCGCGCGGAGTGGAAGTCTCCGGCGAAGCCCGGCCCTGGCGTTCGATGCTGGTCCAGGCAAGTTACGTTTACACGAATGCCATCGAGCGCAACGCGATTCTTACAGGCGGGTTCCTGCAAGCAATTCGTGTGTTCCCGCACGCCGGGACACTAGTTGCCACGCAGCAGGTGGGCAAGCGCACCCAGGTGACCGCAACATTCGTCGGGGCGTCGGATTACGTCTCGGGCGTGTTCTACGTCTACTCCGCCGGCGGCAACCGTCCGTACCTTTTCCCTGGACCGCGCAAGCTGGACCTCACCGCGAGCTACAGCTTGCCGGTGGGCGAGCACCGTTCGCTGAAATTCTACGCGCGGGTGCAAAACGCGCTCAACCAGACGTATTACGAGGATGGCTTCAGGACGCCCAAGGCATGGGCCTCGGGTGGATTGAAGTTCCTCTTCTAGCGGGAGTTTACTGCGAGCTGGCGTAGCGCGCCCTTTCCTCATCGCATAAGTCCTTTCAGGTTCGTGGGTTGGATGGTTGTGCTGCCATTTGTTTTTGTATTACCCTGTATAGAAGATTTCTAT
>Ga0209697_10002499_pt1 | contig 26372 bp, 27 predicted proteins | sample AliMusrvi5mmetaG_FD_184115 | JGI IMG/M metagenome (GOLD analysis project Ga0209697, IMG submission 184115) | Freshwater lake bacterial and archeal communities from Alinen Mustajarvi, Finland, to study Microbial Dark Matter (Phase II) - Alinen... | ecosystem: Environmental > Aquatic > Freshwater...
AGAGAATGGGTATGGTTCCTGACCGAGGGAAAGCAAAATGGCCGGGGATGGACGGGGACGGACGGGGATAGGGATCGGGCTGGTCCCATCCCCGTAAATCCTCGTCTATCCCCGGCTAATGGATTATTCCCGTGTCTTCTGTCCTTTTCCGCGTCTTCCGTGTCCAGCTCTTTCCCTTGTGTCCCTACCTCAATGTGCTTAGCTGAATCCATGTCAGCTTCCGGCCCGCCCGGCCCACCCCACGCCCGCTTCGAGGACGGCCTCCGCTTCCTGGCGACGGCGCTGGCTCTGGAACTGGACCACCGGCACAGCGGCGCCATCGTGAGCACCGCCTGCGATGCGATCAACTGCTTCATGGTGACTTTTGAGGCCGCCGCACAGCGGCATCTGCCCGATCCAGAAGGTGAGATCCGCCGTTTGCGCAGCCAGCTGGAAGCTCTGCTGACCCCCGACCAGTCCGCCGAAGCTGCCGCCCGGCACGCCATCGACGCAGCCATGCTGGCGCGGGACCAGGCGGCCCTGCTCATCCCCCGACTCAGCGAGCGGGAACCTTAGAAGTTCACCCGCGCCAGGGCCACGTTGTGGGAGACCCGGTTGCCGCCGGCGCGGGTGGTGACCGCATCGTCCTCAGGGGCCCCCGGGAAGCCACGGTCGCGCCAGAATTTCCGCAGGTCCGCCCGGAACCACACCAGGAATTCCTGGAAGGTCACCTGTCGGAGTTCTTCGGGGCTCAGCTCGCCGATGATCTCCACCATGGCCGAGGCCGAATCAGCTGGCTGCTTGAGGCCTTTCCAGGGGTGCCGGCCCCCATCCGTGTCCGCCTGCACCCTGGATACAAAGGTCGGATCCAGCCCCGGACGGGGTGTCTCTGTGGCCAGGAGACCGACGCAGAGGCACAGGCAGGCTAGGGAGACGCGCATGACCTTCGAATGTGGTGAACCAGTGAGAAGGTTCCCGCCGCTGACTCCTGCTAGCGTCTTAGTCATGTTGATCGCCCTCCTCGGCCCCACGGCCTCCGGCAAGTCCGCCCTGGGGGCGGCGGTGGCGCGGCGCCTGGGTGGGACCGTGGTGAACGGGGATCCCTACCAGGCCATGGCGGGCCTGGCCATCGGTACGGGGCAACCCAGCCTCGCGGAGCAGGACGGCCTATCCCACCTGGGCTACGGCGTGCTGCCCCTGTCGGCGCGGCCCAACCCGGCCCAGTTCGGGGAGCTGGTGCGGGGCTGGTTGGGATCGGTTCCAGCCCCGGTGCTGGTGACGGGCTCGGGCCTCTACCTGCGCGGCATCTGGGACCAACTCAGCGCTCTGCCCGAGGTGGACGATGCCCTGGTGGACAAGGTCCGGCGCTGGGGCGCAGCGCTGGGCGCACCGGTGCTGCATCGCTTCCTGGGGGCCGTGGATCCTGCGCGGGCCGCGCGCCTGCACCCCAACGACACGGCCCGGGTCCAGCGGGCCCTGAGCCTGCACTTGGCCACGGGGCGCGCGCCTTCGGGCTTGCTGGAAGAACCGACCACGGGCCTGCCTGCGGGCTGGCGGGTGCTGGTGGTGACGCCGACTCGCGAGCGGCGGCGGGAGCGTGTGATGGCCCGGGTGGCCGCCCAGGTGGCCCAGGGCTGGTCCGAGGAAGTGGCGGGACTGTTGGCGGCGGGCCACGCCGGCGATCTGGTGGCGTTGCGGCCTCTGGGCTACGCGGCCTGGGTGGCGGGCGGGGATCCTAAGCAGGTGGTGGCGCAGGTGGTACAAGAGACCCAGGCCTACGCCAAGCGTCAGGCCACCTGGTTCCGCAATCAGCTGCCCGGGGCCCCGACCTGGGATCCTGACACGGAGCCGCTCGAAGCGGCCTTCGCCAAGCTGGAGCTGCCATGACCATCCAGGCCTGGTATGAAGGACGCACCTCGCTGGATCTCTGGCGCGAGGGGGACGGGGCCTGGATCGGGCTGCGCTCCAGCGACGGTCTGCACCGGCTGCACAGTGACCTGCTGCTGGCGATGGATCGGCTCTTCATCGAGCTGCGCTGGGCGGGCGTGCGGCGCCTGGCCCTGGGTGGTTCTGCGTGGATGGCGGGCCGGGGGCATCACTTCTGCGCCGGGGCGGATCTGCATGAAGTGGGCGCCCTGGATCCGGTGTCCGCGGAATCCTTCTCCCGCCGGGGCCAGCGCGTGATGAACCACCTGCTCTGGCCCGGCTGGCGCAGCCTTACGGTCATTTCTGGCGTGGCCATGGGGGGTGGTTGTGACCTGGCCCTGCATGGCCAGGAGCGGTGGGCCGTGGACGCGGATCCCGTCACCGGCAAGGGTGGCCTGCGCCTGGCACACCCCGCTGCGAAGCACGGCATCCTCACGGGCTTCGGCGGCACCGTGCGCCTACCTGAGCTGCTGGGTTCCGCCGGGGCCGATCGGCTCTTCCGGGGCTTCGAGACCTGGGATGCAGAGACAGCCCTGGAGGCCGACGCCGTGCAGCGCGTGCTGGCCCCGGACGAAGTGGGGGACGCAATACGGGCTTGGCTCCGATACGACTGATGAACTGACTTCTCGTGGTGGATCAGTGGTCTCTTCCACGGTCCAGCCAACGGATTTGCAGAATACGGACTACCGCGCGTGGCCACCGATGTAGACGGCAAACATCACGATGATGGGCACGAGGCAGCAGCACATGAGGGCCAGGGGGGTGAGCACCGCGCAGATGCCACGCCAGGTATCGGTCTTGTGCATACGGGCGAGGCCGATGCCTATGACCACCAGGCCGGCGATCTGGATCAGGAAACCGAGGTAGGGGATGAGGGCGCCGATCTGGAGGAAGGCCGAGGCATAGCCGTAGGCACGGATGGTCTGACTGGTGGGATGGCCGTGCTTGAGGCCGCCCCACATCCACAGGAAGAAGTGGTTCAGGGCTCCACCGATGACCATGCCCAGAAAGCTCAGGAGGGGCATGAGCAGCAGGATGACGCCGAAGATGATGGGCATGACCGCCGCCACGGTTCCGCCCTCCCCGCGCAGGCCCTTGGACTCCAGGGCCGCCAGCATGATGCCCATGCCCGTGAAGAAGAAAATCGCCGCCACGATGAGGAAAATCGGCACGGACATGAGCAGGAGGAAGCGCCAGGGAGCACCGAGGCCTTCGGTCAAGGGCACCCGGTCAAAGAGCGTCATGGGCTCGCTGAAGACAAGCTGGAACATGGCGCCCACCCGGGCCCAGAATCCAGGGAATGTCTCCAGGTCCTCGAAGGGGATGGGCTGCAGGGGCGGCGGGGAAGCCGGTGCTGCTTGAACAGGCGGCAGGGCTTCGTTGGGGCCGGTGATCTCGCTCATCCAACACTCCGTTAGGGACTTACGCTATCACGCTTCCCGAAACTCCCGGGGCTTCAGGCCCAGGCGCTCCAGCCTGGACAGGAGGGTGGAGGGGGCCAGCCCCGCCCTTGCGGCGGCCCCGGTGGCGCCGGCGATCTTGCCGCCGCAGTGGCGCAGCAGCCCCTCCAGGTAGCGGCGCTCCTGGGCATCCCAACTGAGGACCCCGCTGAGCGTCGGGTCGCTGCGCTCCCCCGCGGCGGGCAGGGCGCCCGGCGGGAGGCGCAACTCACGATCCGCCGAGAGGATGGCGGCCCGCTCGAGGACGTTGTGCAACTCGCGGACGTTGCCGGGCCAGGCGTAACCCTCGAGCTGCTCCCGCATGGCGGCGGGCAGGTGGATGGGGGGGCGGCGATTCTCCCGGGCGAAGCGCTCGAGGAAGCCCTCGGCCAGGGCCCCGATGTCCTCGGGCCGTTCGCGCAGGGGGGGTAGGTGGATGGGGAAGACGCTGAGACGGTAGAAGAGGTCCTCCCGGAAGCGCCCCTCGGCCACAGCCCGGCGCAGGTCCGTGTGGGTGGCGGCCACCAGGCGCACATCCACGCGCTTGGGCTTCTCGCTGCCCAGAGGGTCGATCTCCTTTTCCTGGATGGCCCGCAGCAGCTTGGGCTGCAGGTCCAGGGGCAGGTCGCCGATCTCATCCAGGAACAGGGTGCCGCCGTCCGCCAGTTCGAAGCGCCCTTTCCGAGCCGAAGCCGCACCGCTGAAAGCGCCCTTAACATGGCCGAAGAGCTCGGACTCGATGAGGGTGGCGGGCAGCGAGGCGCAGTTCACCTTGATGAAGGGCTTCTCGCGGCGGGGCGAGAGGTGGTGCAGGGTCTGGGCCACCTTTTCCTTGCCGGTGCCGGTCTCCCCGGTGATGAGCACTGTGGCGGCGGTGGCAGCCACCTGGCGCAGCTGCTCCAGGATGCCGCGCATGGCGGGGCTCTCGGCCCGCAGGGGCTCCTGCAGCACATCCCGCCGCTGCACTTCCCGGAAGTAGCTGACTTCTTCGGCCAGACTCCGCTCCCGTTCCGCCAGGCGGCCCAAGTGCTCGGCCTGCTTGAGGCCCAGGGCCAGCAGGGAGGCGAACACACCCACGTGGTGCAGCACGCTCTCCGGGTACTGGCGGCAGACCATGGCGTCCAGGGTCATGAGGCCGAAGGTCTCGCCTTGGCTCCGCAGCGGCGCCACCATGCAGCTGTGGCCGTTGGGCATGTCGAGGAGGCCGTGGAAGGTGTCCTCGCCGGGGTCGTCCTCCTCAAAGGTGGCGGGCCGGGAGCGGGCCTTGAGGGCATTCTGCAGGCGCAGGTTCCCCCGCACGGGAATGAGGGCCGACAGCAGTTGGGGCGTGGCCAGTGGCCCCACGGCGTGGGCCACGCGCAGGCGATCGCCCTCCTTCAGCAGCACCGTGGCCAGGTCATAGGGCACCAGTTGCCCAAGCCGTTCGAAGGCGTGGGCCACCATGCGCTCGGGCTCTTCGCCCAGAGTCAGCAGGGCGCCGGCTTCCTCCACCAGGCGGGCCCCGGTGAGGGCAGCATCCAGATCCGGTGCGAGCATGGCGGCCTCCGGCCTGATTCTCGACATTTCGAGACCCAGGTCAAGGCCCGGCCCAAGGCTAGGGCCAAGTCGGGGTTGGAAATGTTCGACCATTGAGGTCCGATGCCTACCTGCCGAAAGGTATACTGGCTTCTTTTGTAATGGGAGTTGCTTGGCCCTCGAATCGACCCGTTTCGGTTCTTACCGATTGCTTGCCCGTTTGGGCGAGGGGGCCATGGGCGAAGTGTGGAGGGCCCTGGACCTGCGCCTGGAGCGCGAGGTGGCCCTCAAGATCCTCAAGGACGCGGATGACCCGCGCCGCCAGGCCCTCATCGGCGAGGCCAAGCTGGCCTGCCAGCTGAACCATCCCAATATTGCCCACATCTACGATGCCGGCGATGTGGACGGTAACCCGTACATCGCCATGGAACTGGTGGAGGGCCATACGCTGCGGGCCCTGGTGGGCCGCCCGGCGGAGCCGGACACCCTGCTGGTGCTGGCCCGCCAGGCCGCCTCGGCCCTCTCCCACGCCCACCAGAAGGGCATCGTCCATCGGGACATCAAGCCCGAGAACATGCTGCTCACGGAAGAGGGCCAGCTCAAGATCCTGGACTTCGGCATCGCCCGCCGCGGCGGGGATGACCTGCCCCTGGGGGCGACTTCCCATCACTTGACCCTGGTGGAGCGCACGGCCCCGGGCTACAGCCAGGGCACCCCCGCCTACATGAGCCCCGAGCAGGCCAATGGTCAGCCCCTCACCGGGCAGTCGGACCAGTTCAGCCTGGGCGTGGTGCTCTACGAGCTGGCCACGGCCATCCACCCCTTCCTCCACGGCAGCCTGGTGGACACGCTCTATGCCGTGACCCGGGACGAGCCGAAGCCCCTCTCCGAGGTGCGCCCGGACCTGCCCCGCACCCTCCAGGACGCCATCCACCGCCTGATGGCCAAGCAGCCCAAGGATCGCTTTCCCAACCTGCAGGCCCTGGCCGCGGGGCTGTCCGAAAATACCGCCACGGCGGCGGTGCCCCACCTGATCCCGTCGCGGGCTCCGATCGCCACCCGGCGCTGGCCCTGGGCGCTTGGGGGCGTGGCCCTGCTGCTGGTGGTGGGCGCCACCACCTGGTTCTTGCAGCGCGGCGATGGCACGGGTCTGGGCGAGGCCCGGCGGGCCTCCCGCGAGGACTTCACCAAGGGCCGCCGTGTGGTGGCCATCCTGCCCCTGGAGCAGTTGCAGCCGGATCTCGAGCAGGCTTGGCTCAGCAACAGCTTCGCCGACGCCATGGCCTTTGGCCTCGTGCGCCGCGACGATCTGGCCGTGGTGGACCGCTTGCGGGTGGTGGAGGCCATGCAGCAGATGGGCGACAAGCCGGGCCAGGCGCCGCGGGCCCTGGGGGAGCTGGGCCGCCGCCTCAAGGCGGAGCTGCTCGTCCTCGGCAGCTACCAGGTGGTGGGCGGCCAGCTGCGCATGGGCGTCCGGGTGGTGGATGTGGCCCGGGGCGCGACGCTCCACCAGTTCCAGCTGGACCGGCCCATGACCGAGTTGCTGAAGCTGGAGGATGAGCTGCAGCAGCGGCTGCCCCAGGAGATGGGTCTGGGCAGCGACCCCGGGGCCATGCGTTCCCAGGCCAAGCTGCCCCGCACCCGCGAGCTCTACACCAAGGCCCTGGGGGTCATCACCGAGGGCAACCTGGATTCTGTTCGGCTGGCCAGCAACCTCCTGGCTTCGGCCATCGAGGGGGAACCCGACTACGCGCCGGCCCGGGCCGAGTACGCCTGGACCCTAGCGGAACTGGGCGCCATCACGGCCCTCAGTTCTGGCCGCTATGAGGAGGGCCAGAACCTCCTGCGCCTGGGCAAGGTGGCCTCAGAAAAGGCCATCGCCCTGGATCCCAGCGCCTCCCAGGCCTACCGGGCCCTGGGCTCCATCCTGCTCCGCATGGGGGACCTGGAGGGCGCCAGCCGCTCGGCCCTGCAGGCCGTGCGCCTGGATCCGGCCGACCACAAGGCCTACGATGTGCTGGCGGATGTGTTCGCGGGCCTGGAGGGCGAGGAGAACCATCAGGCGGCCCGCCGCTACTTCGAGAAATCCCTCAGCCTCTTCCCTGAGGGCTGGCAGGCCCACCACCGCTACGGCGTGCTGCTGCAAAACGAAGGTGAGCTGCCCGAGGCCCTGGCTCATGCAGACCGCGCCCTGGGTCTGCGTCCCGCAGCGGAGTTCGCCTATGTCACTGCGGCCGATGCCCTCCTCTGGATGGGACGCAGCCAGGAGGGTGAGGTGCGCCTCCGGGCCGGCTTGCGCGAGATCCCCAACTCAAACGTCTTGCGCAGTCTCCTGGCCTACACGGCCTGGACCAGGAGCGACCGGGCCACGGCCGAGGGCCTGCTCCGGGACCTGGAAGGCGTGTGGCCTCCAGACCACTCCAACACGGTGCTGCTGGCGGGGGTGAAGCAGGCGGTGGCTGGGGATGGCGAGGGCGCCAAGGCCCGCTTCGAGGCCTTCCGGCAGAAGCTGGCTTCCACTGACCTCAGCACCAAGAAGCACAACGAGCGCCGGGTGCTCTCCGTGAACCTCTACTTCATGGCCCGGGTCGTGGCACGGCTGGGCGATCGGGCCATGGCCCAGTCCATGGTGGAACTGGCGGACCGGCTCCATCCGGGCAAGCTGAAAGTGGCCAGGCAGGATCCGGTCTTCCGCTAGAGCGTATTCGCCTCGGCTACGAGGGCCTCCACGCGGCTGCGCACTTCGACCATGAGTGCGTCCCGACTGGGGAAGTCCGCGGGCGCCACCGGCTCGCCCACCAGCACCACGAAGCGCCCCGGCCGGATGTGCAGGCCCCCGGAGGGAAGCACATGGTGGCCACCGACCGTGGCCGTCGGGATGATTGGCACGCCGGCGTCCATGGCCAGGGCGAAGCCACCCTTCTTGAAGGGCAGCATCTTGCCCGTGGGACTGCGGGTGCCCTCGGGGAAAATGACCACGTTCTTGCCGCCCCGGATCTGCTGGGCGGCATCCTGAAGGCTCAGCATGGCGCGCTCGCGGTTGCCCCGGTCGATGAAGATCACGCCTGCGGCCCAGCCGGCCCAGCCGATGAAGGGCACGTACTTCAGCTCCTTCTTGGCGATGAAGACCGCGGGCAGAGGCAGGGCGGCCACCAGGACCGGTGGGTCCAGCTGGCTCTCGTGGTTGGACATGAAGACCACGGGTTGCCGCCCCGAGCGGATGACCTCGGGGAGCTGCTCCCAACCCCGGAGTTCGAAGGGCGTGTCGCAGAACCAGGCCATGCCCCGGGCGAACATGGGGCCCACCTTGGCGAAGGCGCGCCGGGGCCCCAGGAAAGGTACAGCCAACAGGATGCCGATGACCGTGAGGGGTACCGTGGCCAGGGCCCATGCTCCCATGAGAACCGCACCCATTCCCGTGTCCCGCCACTTGGCCACGCTTCCCCCCTGTATGATCAACGTATCAGTTCGGAGGTCTTTGTGGGTATCACTGAGCAGATCTTGGCAGATCACGCCGTTCGCAAGAGCGCAGAGGGCATCACCTGGTTCGCGGCTGAAGACCTGCGCCGCCTGGGCATCCAGGAGCGGCTCTACACGGTCATGCAGACCGTCCAGCACACCCTGCGCCTACGCAAGGCCCACCAAGTCGTCGAGAGCGAAGGCTGCACCGACCGCTGGAGCGTCCAGGACGCGCACTGATCCAAGTCAGGCGCGAACGCCCGCCTCCATGGCCACGGCGCGGGGGTGGAGGATCTGGTTCTCCAGGTAGATGTGGAGGTGGAGATCCTCCTCCAGGCCCCTGAGGCCATCGTAGAGGGCACGGAAGGTGGCGCAGCCGTCCGCCGGGACGCTGTAGTCCTGCGTGAGGGTGCGGAGCTGGACCAGCAGGTTGCCCACCTCCACGTGCTCGGCTTCCATGACGCGAATGGGGCTCTGCACGGTGCCGAAGCAGGCCTCGCCGGGCTGGCCGGACTCCATGCGGCGGATGAAGGGGAAGAGGATCTGCTCTTCCTTCATGAGGTGGGGGATCAGGTCGCCGCTCAGGTCCTGGACGATCCCGGCCACCTCGCCCAGTTCCGGGTGGTTCGCCCCGTGGGCGCCCAAGACCTTCTGCATGAGAGCCTCCAGACGGGAAAGCTCGGTGCGGAGGAAGGCGTGGTGCGTGGCCTCGATGTGGGCCAGCAGCTGAGTCAGGGATGCTGCCAGCCAGACCTGGGGCGAGGGGGTGCCGGGGGCCAGCGCCGGCAAGGCCTCCAGGGCCGCGAGGATGGCCTCGGGCTCTTGCCCCGCGACCGTGCAGGCTTCCTGCAGGGAGCGGTGGCCGCAGCAGCAGTAGTCCACGCCCTTGGCTTCCAGGAAGCGGAGTGCCTGGGGCCAAGCCAGTACGAGGTCGCCGACTTTGGTATCGAGGGTGAGGGTCATGGGATGCCTCCGGGTTGATGACTCGACCTCAGGATGGGTGGGAGGGGCCGTGAGCTGGGTCACAATACCATACTAAAAAGGTCTGAATATCTGTTTAAAGAATCTACAGCTCTCGTTTGGGCGCTCGACGCGCCCTCACTCAGGGAATGGGATCCACACCACCCTGGGTCAGGGGTGAGCAGCGGAGCAGGCGCCAGGTGGTGAGCAGGCCCCCGCGCAGGGTGCCATATTTCTGGATGCAGCCGAGGCCGTAGTGACTGCAGGTGGGTGTGAACTTGCAGGCGGTGGGGAGGTGGCTGGAGAGGGTGGCCTGGTAGGTGCGGATGGCACCCCGGCAGACCCAGGCTGTGGGCTGGAAGGGCACAGGCAGACAGGCCTCCAGCAGCAGGTAGAGGCTGAACGCGGCGAAAGGGTGCAGCAGCAGCCAGAGGACCATGCTAGGCCTTGGCCGCATCAGCCTCGGCCTTGACCTTGCGGGCCTCCTCCAGGAAGGCGGGGACCAGGTCCTCCTCCTTCACCTTGCGGATGAGCTCGCCCTTGCGGTAGATGAGCCCTTCGCCCGCGCCACCCGCCACTCCCAGGTCCGCGTCCCGGGCTTCGCCGGGTCCGTTCACCACGCAACCCATGACCGCGTAGGTGATGTTCTCGTGGTTGATGAGCTTCAGGCCCTCCTCGATCTCGTGGGCCACCCGGTTGAGGTCGATCTGCACCCGGCCGCAGCTGGGGCAGCTCACCATGCGGAAGCCGCCGGAGCGCAGCGCGAGGGCGCGCAGCATTTCATGGCCCACGCGGCACTCGTCCTCGCCCTCGCCCGTCAGGGAGACTCGGATGGTGTCGCCCAGGCCCTCGGCGAGCAGGATGCCCATGCCCACGCTGGAGCGGATGGTGCCGCCGAAGGGTGTGCCGGCCTCGGTGATGCCCAGGTGAAACGGATAATCCACCTGTCTGGCCAGCAGACGGTAGGCCTGCACCGTGCGGATGACATCGCTGGCCTTGAGGCTGATCTTGATGTCGTGGAAGTTCTCGCGCTCGAGCACCTCGATGTGGCGCAGGGCGCTTTCGACCATGGCCTCGGGGGTGGCGGTGCCGAACTTCTCCAGCAGGTCCTTCTCGAGGCTGCCGCCGTTGACGCCGATGCGGATGGAGATGCCCTTGGAGCCCGCCTTGTCCACCACGGCCTTCACGCGGTCCTGGCCGCCGATGTTGCCCGGGTTGATGCGGAGGCAGGCAGCGCCAGCATCCGCGGCCACCAGGGCCAGGCGGTAATCGAAGTGGATGTCGGCAATGACGGGGATGGGGCTGCGGTCGCAGATCTCATGGAAGACCTCACCGGCCTTCTTTGTGGGGACGCTCACGCGCACGATCTCGCAGCCCGCAGCGGCATAGCCGTAAATCTGCTTGACCGTGGCTTCCACATCCCGGGTATCCGTCTTGGTCATGCTCTGCACGGATATGGGAGCATCCCCGCCCACGGGCACCTTGCCCACCATGATCTGGCGGGTGTGCCGGCGGGGCGCGAGGGGCTGAAGTTCCTGGTCGGACATGGGGCCTCGGTCAAAAGCCCATTGTATCCCCGTTAAAGCCCTGGCTCGTCCCGCTCGCCGCTGCTCTGGGCGAGATCCAGGATCTGCCCGGTGGCATAGGGTTTTGTCACATAGGTGCGGAGGTTCTGGATCTGGCGGAGGATGCGGGCGGTCTGGCCCAGGAAGGTCCGGAGCTGCTCGATCTGCGCGGCCGAGGCTGGGGCGTTCTGGTGGGCGAGCTGGTCCGCCAGGAGGACGGCCGAGGCCAGGGGCTGAGCCAACTCGTGGGCCGCGCCGCCCGCCACCTCCAGCAGGGCCGTGTGCCGCTCGTGGGCCATGACGGCCTCGTTCTGTCGGGAGAGGCGCACCAACACGGACAGCTTCGCCAGCAGCTCCGGCAGGGCGTAGGGCTTGGTCAGGTAGTCCAGGCCCCCGGCCTCCAGGCCCTGGGTCACCCAGTCCCCACCCACCCGCATGGCGCTGAGGAAGATGAGCGGAGTGCGGGTGTTGAGTCCCTCCCGCCGGATGCGTCGGCAGGCCTCGATGCCGTCCATCTCGGGCAGACTCACATCCATGAGGATGCCCTCGAAAACGGTGTTCGCGCACAGCTCCAGGGCTTCCCGGGCGGACTCCACACAGGTGAGCTGAAAGGGGGACCGCTTCAGCTCCAGGGCCAGGATTCGGAGATTGTCCCGCTGGTCGTCCACCACCAGGATGCGGCCTGGGTATTCGGTGGAGGGGAAGTAGGTCTGGGGCATGGGAGCAGTGTACGCAGAAGCGCGGCTCGGGGGAGCCGCGCTTCTAAGGGTAGGATTCCAGAACCTACTGCTTCATGTTCAGGGTTTCCTGCAGCAGCTGGTCCGTGGTGGTGACGATGCGGGAATTGGCCTGGTAGCCGCGTTGGCTGAGGATGAGCTTGGTGAACTCGCCCGCCATATCCACGTTGGAAAGTTCCAGGTTGGAACCCAGCACGCCGCCCCGGCCGCCCTGGCCCGCGATGCCGACGGTGGGCGAGCCTGAGGCGAGGCTCTGGCCCCAGTGGTTGTTCCCGGCCTGCACCAGGCCATTCACGTTGTTGAAGGTGGAGAGCGCCACCTGGGCCAGCTGGATGACCTGGCCATTGGTGAAGGTGCCGCTGATGACGCCGGTCTGGTCTACGGTCAGGTCGCGCAGTGTGCCGGCGCCGTAGCCGTCCTGGTAGCTGCTGCTGGTGTCGCTGGCGGCGCTGTACTGGGTCAGGTTCGAGCTGCCGTCGGCATTCACCAGGCCAAAGCCGATGGTACTGGCGGCGGCGCCGTTGCCCCAGTTGATGGCGAGGGAGGGATTGTTGGCCGCGGTCGGAGAGCTGCCATTGATGGTGAGCAGGGTGCCGTTGGGGGAGAAGGTGAGGTTGCCGGCTGCCGTGGCGCCGCCATTGATGGTGGCCCCGGCGGGGCCCGCCACGGTGTAGCTCCAGGTGTTGGTGTCGGTCTTCTGGTAGGTCACCGTGAGGGACTGAGTGTTGCCCTGGCTGTCATAGACCTGGACGGGCGTGGTGAGCACCGAGGTGGCGCCAGTGGCAGCGGAGGCGTTCAGGTTCACGCCGGTCTTGATGACGGAGGTGGCCAGGGCGCTGGCTGTGGTGCCGTCGCTGATGCTGATGGGGGACAGAGAGGCGGAGGTGTTCACCTTGCCGGTGAGGGGATCACGGTTCCAGCCCATGACGTTGGAAGCGTCGCTGGCCACCAGCAGGCCTGAGTTGTTGCGCGTGAAGTTGCCGGCCCGGGAGAAGACCTGGCGGCCATCGGTGCTCTGCAGGGTAAAGAAGCCGTTGCCCTGGATGGCCATGTCCAGCGCGTTGCCGGTGCTCTGGAAAGAAGACTGGGAGAAGTCCTGGCTCACACTGTTCACCTGAACGCCCAAGCCGAACTGGATGGGGTTGCCGTTGCCCTGGGTGGAGACGCCGCCCAGGCTGGTGCTGAAGATGTCGCGGAAGGTGGTGCTGGAGCCCTTGAAGCCCACAGTGTTGATGTTCGAGAGGTTGTTGCCGATGACATTCAGCGCATTGGCATTGGTGGCGAGGCCGGAAAGGCCGGAATAGAAGGCGGAATAGAGGCTCATGGGGGCTCCTTGGGCTCAGGCGTTGATCTTGGTGACGTCAGTGAGGGCGAAGCTGCTGTTGCCAGAGTTCAGGTAGACCGCTCCGTTTTTGAAGGAGACCGAGTCCACCTTCACCAACATGCTGGTGGTGGCGGTGGCGGCAGTCCCGTTGGCGGTCGTGGCCGACACGCCCACAGAGTAGGCGCCGTCCGGCAGGGTGACGCCGTTGGCATCCTTGCCATTCCAGGTCAGGGTGTTATTGCCAGCGTTGAGCTGTCCTTCGGGAATGAGGGCCACCAGCTGGCCATTGGCATCTTTCACGGTCAGCGTCACGTTGGCGGCGGTGCCGAGGTTGAGCCCCATGGAGGCGGAACCTGAGGCCAGGTTGAAGGAGGAGCCGCTCACCTGCACGGTCTTGCCCACCAGGGCCGCCGTCTGAGCCTGGAACAGGCCTGAGGTCTGGCCCTGCAACCCTGTGAGCAGGCTGTTGGTGTTCTGTGCCTGCTCCAGAGACGAGAAGCTCGTCAGCTGCTGGATCATCGCGTTGGGATCCTGGCCAGAACCCGTGGGGTCCTGGTTCTTCAGTTGGGCCACCAGCAACTTGAGAAAGCTGTTCTTGTCCAGGGCGCCGCCGGGTGTGGCGGTGCTGGTGGTGGTAGCGGGGGTCGCCGTGGTGCTGGTGATCATTCCGGTTTCCATGGAAACCTCCAGGTGATTGAATAAACAGGAATCATGCCGATCATGCGTAAAGCTCGACGTGGTGCGGGTTGAGGACGGAAGGCAACGGACCGGGTGGTGCTTCTTGCCGGGCCTGAAGCAGGTCTGCGGCGGGCGGCGTGCTGTAGGTCGCTGTCGGTGGCGCCTGCTGGGAGGGATGATTGCCTTGTTGGAGGTCGAAGCTTCCCAGTTGGAGACCCTGCTCCTTGAGCGACAGCTCCAGGTGGGCACGACCTTCCTGCACGGCCTGGGCGGAGCTGGGATCGGTGACCCAGATGCGGGCGTGGACCTCGCCACCCTCCACCTTGAGGTGGATGGTGACCTGGCCAAGAGAGTCGGGATGCAACTGCAACTGGGCTTCCTGGGAGCCGGTCTTCAGCATCCACCGCATGCTGCCGGCCACCTGGCTGACGGGGGCCGTGAGCGGCGTCTGAATGGTGGCTGCTTCGGTGACCACAGGAGCGGGAGCGACCTCCATGGTTTTTGCGGGAGCGTTCAGGCCCCCCGCACTGGAGCCATCCGGTAGGTGCAAGGCCTGGGTAGACGTGCCCTGGACCTTCTGGGCACCAAGATCCAGGGTGGGAGTCGGCAAGCCCGCCTCTGCTGCGGTGGCCTTGGTGGCCTCTGCACTCAGGGGCGCTGCTTCGAGCTGGAGCTTGAGCTGCATGGGGGTCAGGGCCTGCGGTGCGGCGGGGGCCGCGAGCAGTAGCGGAGTCTTGGCGCTGGCCAGCGCAGCTTCCGCCAGCAATCCTGTCGCGAGCTGCACCGCGGCGGCTGGTTTCGGCGTCTCCTTGGATGGGGCGCCAGTGGCGGCAACCGCTGCCTGGAAGGTGATGATCGGCGAGCTGGGCTGGCCTTGGGTGGGCGCGGCGGACCCGGGATCGTTGGCCGCCGGGCTGGGGCTCTGTGATTGCAGGGCCTTGGCCAGATCCTGGCTGAGGCTGGCGGCAGAGGTGGGAAGTGGCACGGGTGTCGGTGCCGGCGTCGGCGTGGGGGTCTGGGGCTGGATCTGAGTCGGAGTGGGCAGGGCGGCTGTGGCTGCAGGCGCAGAGGGCGCCTGAGGGAGCGGCAGGCCCTGGGAGGCCGCCAGGCCGACTTTCAGCATCGCCATGGGATCCAGGGCTGCGTTGGGATCCAGGGTTGCGCTGGGATCTGGGGCTGCGTTGGAATCCAGGGTTGCGTTGGGGGCCTGGGCGGCGATGGGAATGAGGGAGGACCCCTGGCTGGCCTGGAACTGAGCTTGAGTCAGCGCCAGAACCTGGGCCACGGCGGCGGCGGTGTCGTCAACAGTGGGGGCCACTGGGGGCTGTCCCTGGGCTCCCTGGGGTTGGGCATTCGGCGTAGGAGATGCGTCAGCTTTGGCAGGAGTTGCCGGGGTGCCACTGGCATCGGGGGCGGCGGTGGCGCCGTTCCGCGGGGCGGGGGTGGAAGCGGCGGCGGGATTGTTGCGGCTCGGATCCCGGGGCGTCGGCACTTGGGCTGACTGCTCTCGGACTGGCGCAGGGCGGTTTGGGCTGTCCTGGGCAGCCGTGGTGCTGCTGGCGTCGGCATGGGCGGTCTGGGAGCTGTCACTGCGCCTGCTCCGCAGTGCCTCCGACCGGGCTTGGGGGCTGCTGCCAACCAATGTCCCCGCGGGCTTGGTCGCCGGGGGCGTGAACTGGGCCATGAGGCCCGCAAACTTGCCGTCGGAGCCATCGTAGGCCTTGGCTTCCGAACGCTCCGACACCAGCCGATCGCTGATCGGCAAGAGGGCGGTGGGACTGGCTGAAGCCATGGGGACCTCACTTCCGGGTCATCCGGATGAGTTCCCTGGGCCAGGACCGTGCCGATGTCGTTGGGCAGGAATGGCTCGATGCTGTCCGGGGGTCCCGCGCTGCGCGCACACCCCCGGGCCCACTCGCGGCCAAGCCGCTCGCGGACTATGGTTTGCCGGGGTTCAAACTGCGGGATCCTTGGCCTTGGAGAGGCTGACCTTCTCCGAGAGCCGACCCGCCAGCTTGGCGTCGAGGGGTGCCAGCTGGTCCATGAGCTTCGCGGCTTTCTTGGGCACCATGCCCGCCACCAGGGCCACGGCCACCTCCATGTTCTGGGCGGCCAGCTCCTTCATGGCCTGGGCCCCGGCGGTGGGGTCCATGGCCTCATAGGTGCGGATGATCTGGGGGTCGATCGCGGGGCGGACCTTCAGGTGCTCCACCTTGGCCAGGGCCTCCTGCACGGTCTTCTCCCGGCCGGCCATCTCGCCGCGGTCCTTGTCGAGGGTGGCCTGGAGGGTGTTGAGGCGCTGCTCCAGCTGGCGCAGCTCAGCCTCTTTCTGGGCGATGGCCTTCTCGCGGTTCTGCAGTTGGGAGGCCAGCTCTGCCACCTTCACGCCTTCACCGGCGAGGCCCTTGGTCTCGCCTTTGGGTTCCTGGGCCGACAGCCAGAGGACGCCTGCCGACAGGATGAGGGGGGCCGAGATCCAGAGCAGGTAGCGGGGATTCATGGGGACTCCTAGGGGGCTAGGCGGTTCGCCGTTGGTAGCGCAGGACGGCCAGTTCGTCCATCTCCAGGGCTTCGCGGAGCTCCTGTTCTTTCAGGTGTTGAAGCGCGCGGCGTTCCTTCAGGCGGACGAGCATGAGGTGATCACGGTGGGCCAGGACAAGGGCCGCCCGGGCGGCGGCGGTGGCGGCGGAGGCTGTCCGCAGACGCTCAAAGGCTTCGATCTGCCGCCGTTCCAGCACCACCAGGTAGCGTTCGCCAGCGCGCCAGAGGTCCAAGTCCAGGACTTGGCCTGCGGCCTGACGGCGGGCTTCGTAGAGGGCGGTGCGCTCGGCTTCCAGGGCTTCCAGGAAATCCCGGACTTCCCGCTCGGCCTGGATGGCCCGGGCCAGGGCGCGCTCGGCCTCACGCTCCAGGGCCTCCCGCAGTTTACGCAGGGGCTCCAGGCGGAAGTGGAAGCGGGCGGCCATCAGCTCAGCTGCTTCAGGAAGGGCGCCAGATCAATGCCAAAGATCTTGCCCATGTCGAGCATGGCCTGGCGGTGATCCGAGGCCTCGGCCGTGGCCTGGCGCAGGAAGGACTGGATGGCGGGCTGGAATTGGATGGCCTGGTCGATGCTGGTGCTGGAGCCCTTGGTGTAGGCGCCGATCTGGATGAGGTCCTCGGCGTCCTGGTAGGTGGCCATGAGGTCCCGCAGCTTGCTGGCGAGCTGCTTCTGCTCGGGTGGCGCCAGGGCGCTGAAGAGGCGGGAGAGGCTGGCGAGCACATCAATGGCGGGAAAATGGTTCTTGGAGCCCAGCTTCCGGGAGAGCACCACGTGCCCATCGAGGATGCCCCGCACGGCGTCACTGATGGGCTCGTTCATGTCGTCGCCCTCCACCAGCACCGTGTAGATGCCCGTGATGGAACCCATGCCCTCGAAGGTGCCGGCCCGCTCCATGAGCCGGGGCAGCAGGGCGAAGACTGAAGGGGTATAGCCTCGGGAACTCGGCGGCTCGCCGGCGCTGAGGCCCACCTCGCGCTGGGCCATGGCGAAGCGGGTCACGCTGTCCATCATCAGGAGCACGTCCTTGCCCTGGCGCATGAAGTACTCGGCCACGGTGGTGCCGGCCATGGCGCAGCGCAGACGCAGGAGAGGGCTCTGGTCGCTGGTGGAGACCACCACCACGCTGCGGCGGAGGCCCTCGGTGCCCAGGTCGTTCTCGATGAACTCCCGCAGCTCGCGGCCCCGCTCCCCCACCAGGGTGATGACGTTCACTGCGGCCGAAGTGTTCCGCGCCACCATGCCCAAGAGGGTGGACTTGCCCACACCGGAGCCGGAGAAGATGCCGACCCGCTGGCCCTTGCCCAGGGTGAGCAGGCCGTCGATGGCCCGCACGCCGGTGGAGAGCACCTGGTCGATGCGTTTGCGCTGCATGGGATTGGGGGGGGCGCCCTGCAGAGGCAGGTGGGCCATGGCCTCGATGGGGGGGCCACCATCCAAGGGGCGTCCCAGGGGATCGATGACGCGGCCCAGCAGGGAGTCCGAAACGGGCAGCTCAGACTGATGGCCTGTGCCCTCCACCCAGAGGCCGGGGCGGATGCCTTCGGTCTCCTCTATGGGCATGAGCAGCACCTTCTGGCCGGAAAAGCCGACCACTTCAGCATGGACCAGCCGGGGCCGACCCCCCACGTCCGTGGCGTGGATGAGCATCTGCTCGCCCACCGAGCAATCGGGCCCCGTGGATTCCACCACCAGGCCCACCACCTTGGTGACCCGGCCCATCCAGTCGCCCTTGGGCAGCCCGGGGATGCGGGCCGCCAGGGCGGAGGGGGCCAGGAGGGGGCTCATGCCCGGCCTTCTTCTTTCATGCGTTCGATGAGCTGCATGAGGCGTTCGCGGCGCCGCTCGAGGGTGCCGTTGAGGATGCCCTGGGGGGCCTCAATGCGCAGGCTGCCGCGGCTGAGGGCCGTTTCGGCCAGAAGCACGAGGCCCGAGTGGTCCGAGAAGTGCTCGCCCAGTTGCTCCAGGTCGGCTGGGTTGAGGTAGACCTGCATGGGCATCTCGCCTTCGCGCCGACCCCGGGGGAGGGGGAAGGGCAGCTCTTCGAGGACGCGCTCCAGCAGGGCCTTCACGGCCTCCGGGTTCTGCTCGATCTGCTGGACGGCCAGGTGCTCGCCCACGGCCAGGGCCAGGGCTACCACCTCTTCGTTCAGGGCTTCCCTGAGGCCCGTCGCGACCGTGGCCAAGTCCAGGAGTTGCTCTTCGAGGCGCAGGATGTAGGCCTTGTACTGGGATTCGCCGAAGGCCCGGCCCTCGGCCTCACCTCCCGCAAACCCCTCTTCATAGGCGCGGCGGGCGATGTCCTGGGCCTGGCGCTCCGCTTCCTGGAGCCGGTCCACGAGGCGCTTCTCCAGGGGGATGGCCATGCCATCGTGGTCCCCCAGCTCCGAGGCGATGGAATCGGAATCCTCGCCGAAGTTCTCCTGGGACATCATGGCGTCGATGGGGAAGTACGGGAACGACTCGAGGAGGGTGTCCACGAGGTCCTCGGCGCGGATGAAGCCCTTATGAGACATAGTCCTCGCCTCCGCCTCCGCCGATGCTGATGACGCCTTCCTCTTCGAGCTGACGCACGATCTCCACGATCTCGTGTTGGGACTTCTCCACATCCTTCAGCTTCACGGGGCCCATGAACTCCATCTCTTCCTTCATGAGCTCCACGGCGCGGCTGGACATGTTGCGGAAGAACTGATTCTGGAGTTCCTCACTGGTGCCCTTGAGGGCGATGGTGAGGGTCTTCTTGTCGGCCCGCTTGAGGATCTCGGTGATGCCGTTGTCGTCGATGAGCAGGATGTCGTCGAAAACGAACATGAGGTCCCGGATGCTGGCCGCCAGTTGGGGGTTCTCGGTCTCGATCTTCTCGAGCACCGTGCGGCCCACATTGCGCTCCATGCGGTTGAACAACTCAGCCACGGCGCGGACACCGCCATAGGCTTCGGTGGCGAAGGAGCCCAGGGCCTCCAGCTTCTGTTCAAGGATGAGGCTGATGCGGCGCACCACCTCGGGGCTGATCTCCTGGAGGCTGGCCATGCGCATGGCCACGTCGCTGCGGAGTACTTCCGGGAGGCTGGAGATGAGTTCCGCCGCCTGGGAGGCGTTGAGGTGGGCCAGGATGAGGGCGATGGTCTGGGGGTGCTCGTTCTGGATGAACTTGGAGAGCTGTTGGGGGTTCGCCCGCTCCAGGCTGGTGAAGCCGGCGCTGGATTCCAGGGCCTTGACCAGGCGGTCGATGATTTTCCGCGCCACCTCGGGGCCCACAGACTTGATGAGCAGCTTCTTGGCGTACTCGATGCCGCCCTGGCTGATGTAGCTCCGGGCCTGGGTCATGGTGTGGAACTCCTCCATGACTTCCTCGGCCAACTCGGGCTGCACGTGCTTGGTGATGGCGATCTCCCGGGAGATGGACTGGATTTCGTCCTCTTCCAGGTACTTGAAGATGTTCGATGCGGTCTCGTCACCCAGGGTGACCATGAGCACGGCGGCCTTCTGCATTCCGGTCAGTTTCGACATGGCTACCGTCCCTCCTCAAGCAGCCAGGAGCGGACCAGCGAGGCGATGGTTTCTGGATCCTCCATGGAGCCTTCCTGGAGGCGCTTCTTGATGAGCTCGCGCCGGCGGGCTTCCGGGGCGCTGAAGGCGGCGTCGGCGTTGAGTTCTGCTTCGATCTCAGCTTCGATCTCGGTCATGGACTTCACCTGCACGGGCTTGCGGGTGCTGCCGCCGCCCCCGCCGCCGGCCATGGCTAAGCCGCCCTCGCCACCGTCTCCGCTGGCCACCCGCATGGGAGCCGGGCGGTTGATGGCGGCGGACATGCGCTTGAGCATGGGCAGGAAGATCATGAAGAAGAGGGCCAGGCCGATGATGCCGTAGATCACGCTGGGGGCGAACTGGCGCACCAGATCCACCCAGAACTGCTTCTTGGCGTCCGCCTCTTCCTTGGGGTTCGTCTGGAGGGTGGCGAAGGCCATGTTCTCCACGGTGAGTTCATCCCCGCGCTTGGGCTGGATGCCCACGGCGGCTGAGACCTGGTCCCGGATTTTCTTCAGTTCCTCGGCGGGCCGGGGGGTGGTCTTCAGCAGGGGCTCACCCTTGGGATCCTTGATCCAGGTACTCAGGTCATCCACGATCACGGCCAGGGTCATGCGCTTCACGGTGCCGGTGGCCTTGTCGGTGGAGCTGACGACCTTGCTGATGTCGTAGTTGGTGGTGGTCTCCTTCTTCTCGGAGTTTTCGATGACATTCGCGGTGCCGCCGCCCGTGGCTGGCGCCACGTTGCTGGGGGTGCCGGGGATGCCCGCGCCCGAGTCCTTCTTGGTGAGCTTCTCTTCCTTCTGCTGAACACTGCGCTCCACCTGGCTCGCAGGATCGAAGCGCTCCTCGTTCATCTTCACCTTGTCGAAATCCAGGTCCACATGGGCCGTGGCCCGCACCTTGCCGATGCCCACCACAGGCTCCAGCAGGTCCGTGACGCGGCGGACAAGGTAGTCCTCCTCCTCCCGGGCTACCTTCTTTTGAGCATCGCTGGCCCCCACCATGGGGTCGCGGCCGGTGCGGGAGAGGATGCGGCTGTACTGGTCGATGATGACCACTTGCTCAGGCTTGAGGCCCTCCACGCTGGCGGCCACCAGGTTCACGATGGCCTGGGTGTTCTCGTCCGGCAGCATCTTGGAGCCCCGGAGTTTGAGCAGGACGCTGGCCTTGGCGTCTTCCTTCTCTGTGAGGAAGGGGCTGTCGCTGGAGGGTGTGATGTGGACGTTGGCGTCAGCCACCTGCTGGAGGCTCATGATGGTCTTGGCCAAAGTGGCTTCCATGGCCCGGCGGTGAATGACCTTCTGGGAGAAATCCGTGGTTCCGAGGCCAGCGTTCTCCAGCTTCTCGAAGCCCAGCTTGTCCCCGGAGAGGAGGCCGTCCCCAGCGAACTTCAGGCGTAATTGGCCCACTTTGCTCTCGGGGACCATGATGCTGCGCTGGTCGCCGCTGAGCTCGTAGGGGATCTGCTGCTTGTCCAGCTGGGCCACGATGGAGCTGGCCTCCTGGGGGGAGATGTTGGCGGCCAGGACGGCCTTGGACTCCTGGCCAGCCCAGATGCCCAGACCGCCGAGGGCCAGGAGCACCGTCACGGTGATAGCCAAAACCATGACGCGCTGGGTCCCGCTCATGTCGCGGAAGGCAGTGGTGATCTGTTCAGCGAGGTTCGTTTCCCCGGCCATAGGCGTTCCTCAGTCAGGGGTGAGGCCGCGCCCGAAAGCCAGGCCTGCGCTACATCTGCATGCGCATGACCTCGCGGTAGGCGTCGATCAGTTTCGATCGCACGGCCATCATCATCTGGAAGCTAAGATCGGCCTTCTGGACAGCCAGCATGGCCGAGTGCATGTCTGCACCCTCTCCAGTCATCAAGTTCCGTGCCTCAACCTCGGATTGGGCTGAAACCTGGTTCACTTCCTGGAGGGCCTGCTTGAGGAGGTCCCCAAAAGCGACCCCGCCCTCGGCACCCGCACCGCCCGCAGCGCCACTGCCCAGGCTGGAACGGTCGGTTCCAGAGGCGGGGCTGAGGGGGGTCAGCGAGGGGATGTTCAGGAGTGGGTCCATGGGGTGGGCTCGGGGGAAGGGCTAGTCACACGATCAGTCGGGAGCGGTCCGGGGGCAAGTCGAAATTCCGACAGCCTACTGGACGCGGAGGATGTCCAGGGCGGAGGTGGCCATGGTCTTGGCGGCCCGGACCACGGCAATGTTGGCCTGATAGGACTGGCTGGCCTCCGTGAGGTTGACCATCTCCTCGACGGGATTGACGTTGGGGTAGCTTACCACGCCATCGGAGTTGGCATCCGGGTGGCTGGGCTCGTAGCGGCTGAGGAAGGGTTCCTTGCTCTTCTGGATGCTGGCGACCCGGACTCCGGCACTGGCCAGGGCGCCCTTGAAGCCCATGTCCTGGCTCTGGAAGACTGCGTCCATGCGCCGGTAGGGGCCGCCTTCCTTGGTGCGCGTGGTCTCGCTGTTGGCGATGTTGGCGGCGATGAGTTGGACCCGCAGCCGCTGAGCAGCCATGCCGGTGCCGGCGATATCGAGGATCTGGTTGATGGACATCAGTGCGCGCTCGCTTCTCGGATCATGGAATAGAGCTTCCGAAGCTCGACTTGCATGAGGGTGGACGCTGTCTGGTAGTCGGTCTGGGTGCGGGAGAGCAGCATGTTCTCCCGGTCCAGGCTCACATCGTTGCCATCGTTGCGCTCGGAGCTGGGCTTGAGGGCATCGGTGGTGGGCGGCAGGGCGGCGCTGGTCGTGCCCTGGAGGTGCATGGGGTGGGTGGCGTTGAGAGAGGCGGGCGAGGTTTGCCCATCCAGGGCCGACTTGAGGGCCCCCTGGAAGCTGAAGTCCCGGGTCCGGTAGCCCGGGGTGTCCAGGTTGGCCAGGTTCGAGGCGATCAGGCTCATGCGCTTGGAAGCCAGGGACATGCTGACATCCATGGACTGGATCATCGCGTTGCCACCGGTGAGGTCGAACATGTAGCACCCTGCAGAATGGACCGGGTGAGTCCCGGCACTGGGGAGAGCCATGCAGGCCCCGTGCCGGTTCCTGGGTTCTGGTTTCAGGACAGCTCCAAAGTCTCTGAGAAGCGATCGCATCTTTGCCCTGGATCTCGGCACTTTTGCTACACTGGCCGCTCATCTCGAGGCATCCCATGATCCTGAACACCCGCAAGCACCAAGAGGTGCTGATCCTCTACCCCGAAGGGAAGATCACCCTCGGAGACGGCGACCAGGAGCTCGGCGAGGCCGTGCGCACGGCCCTGACGGACGGCGCCCGCAAGATTGTCATCAACTTCAGCAAGGTGAGTTACCTGGACTCCTCCGGTGTGGGCGAGCTGGTGGGCTGCTACACCTCCATCAAGGGGAAGAGCGGCGAGATGCGCATCTGCGGCATGAGCTCCAAGATCTTCAGCCTCATCAAGATGACCAGCCTGCACTCGGTCTTCGACGTGATGGACACAGAGGAAGAGGCCCTCGCGGGTTTCTAGGAAGGTGCGTCCCCGCACCGTCCTGCTGTCGAGCCTCCTGGCGCTGGGTGCTTCCGGCGCCTGGGGGCTTGACGTCCCGACGGCCCTGGTCAAGGTCGACATCGAGGGCGGCAGCGAGGACGATCGGCGCTTCGCTGCCGCGGCCCTGGGCCTGAAGCCCGGCCTGCCCCTGGACGAGGGCAGCTTCCAGCAGGCTCTGGCTGCCGTGCGCTTGGTGGACCGGTACCAGTCCGTGACCGGCAGCCTGGTCGACGGGGCGATCCACCTACGTTTGGTCCCCCTCCAGCCGATCCAGAGCTGGCGTTGGGAGGGCGATGCGGTCCCCGGGTCCCTGCGGAAGACCCTGTTGCCGGAGCTGAGGCGGGGCCAGCGCCTAGGGCCGCAGCGCCAGGCCCAGCTGGTGGGCCTGGCCGAACAGCGCCTGCGGGAGGCTGGCTACCCCGAAGCCCGGCTTCAGCTTCGGGTGACGGAGCCCGGGCGGCCCCTGGGACTGGTGCTGAGTCTGGGCACGCCCGCCCTGCTCCAGCAGATCCGGTTTGAGGGCGATCCCGCGCCCTACACCCAGGAAAGCCTCCTGAAGGAAGCCCACCTCGAGCCCGGGAAGACCCTCTGGACCCCCGCCACGCTCCGCGAGGCCCACCGCAGGCTGCGGCAGCGCCTGGTCAAGGACGGCTACCTGGAAGGCACGGTGCGGCTGGAGCCTGCTCCGGAAACCGGCATCATGGTGCTGGAAGTGCAGGCTGGACCCAAGGTGCAGCTCCGTGCCCGGGGCATGAACCCTCTCGGCTTCATCTGGAAGCAGCCCCGGCTCGCAGAGTTCGTGCCCCTGGCCCGGGCGGAACGCTACACGCCCAGCCTCCTGGAGGAGGGGGCGGGACGCATCGCCTCTTACTTCCGGGACCAGGGCTACCCGGAAGCAAAGGTGACCTATCAGCGCGAGGTCAGCGCCGGGTCCTCAGAACGCCCCCAGGCCGTGACCCTCACCTATACCGTGGTCAAGGGACCCCGCCGCACGCTGGGCAAGGTCACCTTCGAGGGCAATCGCGAGGTGTCCGAGAAGGATCTGCAGGCCGTGGTGACCCTGTCCCGCCGCCTGCTGGTCTTCTCGCCTCTGGCTGAGGCCCAGACCGTCAAGTCCCTGGAGGACCGGGTCACGGCCTACTACCTGCTACGGGGTTTCACGGAGGTGGCCGTGCGGCGACGCGTGGACACCTTGGCCAGCGGGATCGTGGAAGTCCACCTCAGCATCCGGGAGGGGCGCCGCCACCTCCTGGACAGCCTCGTCCTTGACCTGCCCGCCCGCACCGACCTGCCCCGGGAGAGCCTGGCCCAGAGCCTCCTGTTGGCCCTCTCGGACCGGCCGAAGGCCCTCCACGGCTCCGCCACATACCCGTCAGACCGGCGACACCTCCTGGGGGTGGAGGGAACCCTGGTCCGCACGGAGGAGACCGTGCGCCTTGACTTCAAGCCCAGCCTCCCCCTGGTCCGGAACGATCTGGCCCTGGTGGTGGCGGACCTGCGCCGGCGGCTGAGTTCGGCGGGTTCCGCCAATCCTCAGGTGAAGCTGAGCTTCGAGGATGAGGACTCCCGCTCCATGGTGCGCATCCAGGTGCCGACCCAGCCCCTGGATCTGACCCGCCGCCTGGTGGTCCAGGGCAGCGACCAGACCCAGGCGCGGGCGGTTCTGCGGGAGATGGAGCTGCCAACCGGGACCGCCCTGGATCCCCTCCGGCTGGACGAGGGTCAGATCCACCTGGGCAACCTGGGCACCTTCCAGCGGCTGGACCTTCTCGGCCTCAAGGAGCTGCCCGGCGAAGAACAGCAGCCCTGGCAGCGGGGCGACCTGGCCCTGCGGCTCCAGGAGCGGCCGCCCTGGGTCTTTTCCGAGTCCTTCGGCTTCGACAACACCCAGGGCTATCACCTCGGGCTCAACGCCCAGCGCCTGAACGTGGGCGGCATGGGCCGCACCCTGGACTTTGGCGCCCGGGGTGGGAACCAGACCCTCGACATCCCCTTCCTGCGCCGGGCCTTCCCCACGGGCAACATCAACCGCTCCGTGGACAACTACAGCGTGGGCTATACGGATCCCTGGTTCATGCCGGGTGCACTGGACAGCTGGCTGCCCGAACGTACCACGTTCCATGCTGAGGCGGCCTACATCGAGGAGGCCCAGGCGGCCTTCTTCGCCCGCCGCCGCCGCATCACCCCCAGCCTGGAATGGAAGCTCAGTCCCGTGCAGTCCGTGCAGCTGGGCTACCGCTGGGAGCGGGTGGATGTGGCCGCCAACAAAGACTCCGACGGCAATGCCTTGATCACCAACGAAGACCTGTTCAAGGTCGCCCGCACCCCACCGCACAGCATCATCTCCGCCCCCTATCTCCAGGTGACGGTGGACCGGCGGGATCGCCCCTACGATCCCACGGACGGCACCTACTTCCAGGGGCGGGTGGAGTTCGCTGGCCAGGCCTTCCTCACCTCCAAAAACAGCAGCTTCGCCAAGCTGGACCTCCGCTACCAATGGAACTCGCCCGTGGGTTTTCATGCGGAAGATGGCGTGTTCATGGCCAGCGCCCGTCTGGGCCTGGCCCGACCTACAGCGAGTTCCTCTCAGGCTCTACCCCTATCTGAGCGATTCTTCGGGGGCGGCTCCGCCACGGTGCGGGGCGTGGAGCCTGACATGCTGGGACCCCTGGGCCAGGTGCCCCTTTTGAATGCCACGGGCAACGCCGTCATAGATGCCAACGGCAACCCGGTGACCCGCACCATCCCTCTGGGGGGCCAGGCCCTGCTGGTGTTGAACCTGGAATACCGCTTCCCCCTCTTCGGCATGAACTCGGTCTGGGCCGAGCTCTTCGTGGATGCGGGGCAGGTCTACTCGGCCCTCCTCACCTCAACAGATGCCACCACCCTGAAGCCGATCGCACCCTCTTTTCCGGCCCTGCGCGTCACGCCGGGTTTTGGTCTCATCTTCAAGTTTGGCTTTCCTCTCAAGGTGGAGTACGCCGCCGACTGGAAGCGCATCATGGGTCGGCCTCGCTCAGCGGAGGACCGGGAATCTCAGCTCAGGAGCGTGCTGATCTCTGCGGGCTACCAGTTCTGAGTTCGGCTACTAGTGTAGTCCGCCAAAAATACAGGTAACTATTGTTCACCATGTCGCACCTGATAATGAGGGGCGACATGGCACATGCTGGGCGAGTAGAACTCACTGAAAATCAGAGGACGCGCCTGGAGGAGAT
>Ga0209697_10002505_pt1 | contig 26327 bp, 14 predicted proteins | sample AliMusrvi5mmetaG_FD_184115 | JGI IMG/M metagenome (GOLD analysis project Ga0209697, IMG submission 184115) | Freshwater lake bacterial and archeal communities from Alinen Mustajarvi, Finland, to study Microbial Dark Matter (Phase II) - Alinen... | ecosystem: Environmental > Aquatic > Freshwater...
GCACAGGCCGCCGCCATGGGCAAAACCCGCCTCGCCGGCAAACCCTACCGCTCCTCCGGTGGCAAAATGACCCACCACCCCACACTCAAACGCGAGATCCCGAAGGGGTGGGAAAGTGGCACCGCCAAAGACCTTTTTATTTTCAATCCTACCATCTCAATCAAGAAAGGCGCCGTGGCCGCCTACCTTGACATGGACGCTCTTCCGACCTCTGGATTCATGACCAAACAAATCCAGCGGAAGGAGTTTAACGGCGGAACGAAATTCACCAACGGCGATGTCCTCGTGGCAAGAATCACCCCATGCTTGGAGAACGGAAAGACCGGACTGGTCGGTCTTTTGGCAGACGGCGAAATGGCGTTCGGATCCACTGAATTCATCGTCCTGCGTGGCAGAAACATGCCACTCAGCGGTTTCGGATGCTGCCTGAGCCGTTCGGATTACTTCAGGAAATTCGCGATCGGCAACATGACCGGAACCTCCGGAAGAAAACGCCTGGAAGCGCCTATCTTGGAAAAATTGCCCCTCTCAATTCCACCAACCGAAATTCTGAGCGAATTCGAACAAATCTGCAGCCCGCTCTTTACCCTGATGACCGAACACACCCAGGAAAACCAAGAACTCACCACCCTGCGCGACTGGCTGCTGCCCATGCTGATGAACGGCCAGGTGAGGGTTTCCGCTTGACGTGTTCACAATAACACCTATTATTCCACTGTGAGTATTCGGAAGTCAGGTTCCTTTGGAGGCGAGTGGTCGGGCGCTAAGCTTGATGCGCTTCGCCGCTACTTGGGGGCATACACCACCGCACTCAATATGTACGTCGAGCCGTCGGACGTGGGCACCTTTGGCTTCCGCGTTGCCAGCGTCCCTGAGCCAAGTTCCTTGGTCCTAATGCTGCTCGCGGGCGGAGTGGTGGTGACCCGCCGGAAACGCTGATTGGTCTCAAGCCCTGGTGACGGCACCACGAATTCCGCGGCATGTCAGATTCCCAATTTTTCCTGTGCAACGCCGCCCCGAATCGCGCTATACATCATTGGAGACATGATGAACGGGTTGTGCGGTCCTCGCCGGGACCGGCTCCCTCATCGCCGGGGGCGAATTTTCCCCAATTGGGGAAAAAACTGGACGCCCTGGAGCATCGTTTCAGGTGGTCTTCACCGTGGTACCCCTGGGATTGTCGGGTCGAATGCCGGCAGGACGTCACGACTGACAAGGGCACCTCCGCTCTGACTGCTGTCAAGATGAAGTTGGCCGCCAGGAAGGTGCCGTCAGGCGTCGAACAAGGTCCTCAGCGACATCCGGTGGCCGATTCCCGCCCGGAGCTGACGCCGCAAGGGGGACCACTTCTCTCGTCAATCCCACCTATGCCACCTGGGCCGCCACCCACGCCGGCGGCGAGGCGGCGAACCTGGATCATGACAACGACGGCATTCCCAACGGGGTGGAATACTTCATGGGCGCGCCGGACGGATTCACCGCGAATCCCTCCGGTGGTGACCGCCGGAGCCGTGAGAACCCATAACTCCTGATACAACCATTCGGGTGGCATCCCTTTCCCGGGTTGCCGCCCGAATCCGTTGGCGGCCCGGCTCACAGGCTGCGAGTTCACACAGGTCAGGGATTGCACCCATGACGTTGCACCCCTGATCTGATTGAAAGGCAAGATGGCGCGGCTCAATGGATTTGAGCCGTCATTTTGTCCTCAGCAGGTCCAGAACGAACTGTTTGACGGCGTCTTCATAAACCTTGCTCGCAAGGTGCATCACGGGATCAAGTGCGCCAAATTCGGAATGACGCAAAGTGCCCTTCGCTGCATAGGTCTTCTTCAGGATCACCCGCCTGGTCTTCATGTCAGTGGCCTCAAACTCGACTTCAGCGTCGGCCACATAGGTCTCTGGGAGAGAACCCGCAATAATAACACCTGGTATCATGAGGACGCCTAAAGCCGCAGCTCCAACCAGCTTCCCGCTTGAAATGTCTTCGAACAACTGCAGTTTGATGACCCTGACGTTTATCCGAATGTCATGATCGCCAGGTCCCGCCTCGACCGCGGTGTTTGAGACAATGGAAACTCGCTTGAAGCACTTGCAGAAAACAAGTTGGTCAACCAAGATATCGGCAGCCAGTGACTGGGCGGAACGATCCCATTTGGTCTGCTTCTTCAACTTTGGGGCGCGCGCATCCTCGAGCGGGACTACTTGGACATCATGGATCGCGGTTTTCGCGGGATATGTCTGATCGTGCACCGGTGTATACTTCAATTTGATTCCCTGAGGCGCGCATCCGCCAAGGAACAAATTGTAGACAAGCGCCGTCACAACAAACGCTAACTTCCAGATCTTGGCCGTAATTATTTTCATTTGATAGGTTGGTATGCTGATTGTGGTAGTTTTCGGGACTTTCCGGCATAACGGTGGCGCGATGCGTGTCGCCGAATGCACGGTTGGTAGGAATTTTGCGGATTTCCCGGCCCATGCCAATGAAAATCGGCGGGAAAGGTCGATTGCTAGAAAATTGCTTTTGCGGTGAATTGTGGTGAAGGCCGTTGGAAGAGCCGATGGCCTGACCGGAGGGCGGGGAAAAGGGGGGTGATTTGTCAGACCCCTAATATGAGGATGGCTCGACGTGCCCCGCCAAACCTGTAGTACGATCCCTAACAACCAACCTCGCGATGATCCTGGTGTGCAGGTTCAAAGCTCACTGATGCGAACTCTGGCAAAGCGCTTGGGTGTGGTCAAGCTGTCGGTGACCGTCACGCGCTCAAAGTTCGAATCGATACTCGTCACACTTTCGGTGGCGGCGCCATTGACCGCCCACGAACCCGCGTCGAGGTTGTTAGAAAACTCGACCGCGCAGGCAATGCCTGGCGTGGTGGAGGCTTTGCGCCGGATATAGGTCAGCGTGAGTTTGCCGCTGCCGTTGACTCCCAGTTTGGGAAGGCCCGCCGTGCCGGAGACGCCCACCGTCTGGACGTTCGGGACGCTCAGCGTCGCCGCCTGCCCCTGGCCGGCGCCGATCATGTTGAAGGCGAATTTGAGCAGATTGGGCACCCCGTCGCGGCCGGGGACCAGCAAATCCTGGGAGCCATCCGCGGCCAGGCCGTTGGCCGCCCGGAAACCTGCCAGCAGCGAAGCATAAGTGACTGTGAAACCTTGCGTCACATTGGCGGCGGACGCATAGACGCCAGTGCCAGGCTGGCTCGCTTGAATGGTGACCGTGCCGACGCCTGTTAGAGTGACGGTGTTGCCGGCCACCGTCGCCGGACCGGATATGACAGTATAACTCACCGGCAGCCCGGAGGAGGTTGTCGCGCCAAGCGCAAACGGCACGCCCGGAAATTGTTGGGCGGCAAGCGTTCCGAAGGTGAGCGTTTGCGGTTTGAGGGCGACCGCCACAAACTCGGTTTCCGTCTGGTAGCCGGCGACCGCATAGGTGCTGCCGCCCAGATTGCTGACTGTGGGAGCGCACACATAGTTGACATTGCCCATATAGGTATAGCCGGCCGTCAAGGTGAATTTCGGAATGGTCAACGAGGTGACGGGATCCGGGGAATCGCCGAGCACCCCCATCTCCAGATCGATGTCGTTGAAATTGTAATCGTTGTAGCTTTCGAAAAAGACGCCCTCATGGCCGTTGGTGGCCCAGTTGGGCACGGTGACCGGCGACCACGTGATCGTGTTGTCAAGCGTCGGATCAAGCGCCAGCTCGCCCTGGGCATCCCAGACCGGCGTTCCGCCGTTGACGGAGAGGATTTGTGTTACCGCCGGATAGCTGTCGCCGGTCAAACCGACTTGGATGTTGCCGGGAAAGGTATAGGTGCCGTTCGGAGCGAGGGCATTGAGGGCGGACACGCTGGTCATCGCACCGCTAGAATAGCGATAATCACTGCCGCCATCGTCCGCGTGGTAGCCTAACGGAAGAGAGGTGCTGCCGGGGCCGGCCACCGCACCGCCAACCGGGCTTTGGACGGTCAGCGAATAAGGCGCCGGATCGGAATATGACAATGTGTTCTGGCAATCCACCGGGGCGGCATTGGACGTTTGCACCAGGATGTGATTTTTGAGCAGAAGATACATGAATGGGGGCGAGGACGCGCTGGCCGACCCGGTGAGAATCATGAATTGGACCTGTTTCTGATAGCTGACATTGCCGTAAACCCCGGGAAGCCCAGGAATGGCAGGACCGAGTCCGCCATTGTTGAGCTGGACGGTGCCCTTATAGACCGAGTCGTTCTGCAGGGAACCGCCGGCAATCATAAAACTGGTGGAAGGCGAACTGTTACCCGAACTGATGTTCGAATTGTCAATTTGAAACCAGGTGTTGGCTCCCAGCGGATTGTTCCAGGTGATGGTTACATCCTTGGTGTAATCGGTTACTTTCAGGGCGCCTCCGCTCCACGTGGCATTGGTCACCCCAGTGATCCGGGGCGTGGCGGGATAGTTATCGGAGCCAAGGCTGAGTTGCGCATTGTAGGTGTTGGGCGTGGAGGTTTGAATCTGCACGAAATAGGTTCCCGCGGTGAAGGCCGCGTCAAGCGCGGTCTTGCTGGTGAAATTCGCCTGCAATTGCAGCCCGTCGGATCCTGGCTGATAGAGCGCCGTGCCGGTGCTGCCGGGCGGAGGCGTCAGCGTGGAGCTGGAAAGGAGAGCCGCCATCGTCCCTGACTGGACATAACTGCCAAACATGTAAGGCATGTCGGGATCAAGCGTGGGATCCGACGCGCTGGTTTGATTGTAGGTGATCTGCTTTTGAATGCCGAGACCCGACACGTCGATCTCCGGCAAGGAAACGACACTGAGAGTATGGTTGGCAGAGGAGCCACTGACGATGCCGGAAAACACCCCTGATGACAGCTCTGAGGTGCTTACCGTCACCGCCACGGTGCTTGGCGTCGGGCAGTTGTTGTCGCCCAACTGGCCACTCGAGTTGGCGCCCCAGGCCGCCAGGGTGCCATCCGTGCAATAAGCGAGGCTGTGACTGGCACCGGCGGAAACATGAGCGACTTGTTTGCCAACCAGCGCGCCGGATGAGGTCGTCACCGCCACCGGCACCGTGCTTTGTGTGGTGCTGCTGTTGCCTAACTGGCCGCTGGAGTTGAATCCCCAAGTGGCCGCGGTCCCGTTCGAGCAAAGACAGAGGCTGTGACTGCCACCTGCGCAAACAGCCGCGACCGTTTTGCCCGAGAGCACGCCGGAGTTCGTCACCGCCACCGGCACCGTGCTTTGCGTCGTGCTGTTATTGCCCAACTGGCCATTGGTGTTCAAGCCCCAAGCCACCACGGTCCCGTCCGAGCATAGGGCCAGGCTGTGACTGCCGCCGGCTGAAATGGCAGCGACCGTCCGGGTAGCAAGCGGCCCTGATGAGGTCGTCACCGCCACCGGCACCGTGCTTTGCGTTGTGCTGTTATTGCCCAACTGGCCATTGGTGTTCAAGCCCCAAGCCACCACGGTCCCGTCCGAGCATAGGGCCAGGCTGTGACTGCCGCCGGCTGAAACGGCGACGACAGTCCGGGTCGAAGGCACTCCGGAGATTGTGACCGCGACTGGCACGAGGCTTTGCGTCGTGCTGTTGTTGCCCAACTGGCCATTGGTGTTCAAGCCCCAAGCCACCACGGTCCCGTCCGAGCATAGGGCCAGGCTGTGACTGGCTCCGGCCGACACCGCAACGGCCGTCCGGGACGAAAGCGGCCCGGATGAAGTCGTCACCGCCACCGGCACAGTGCTTGGCGCCGTGCTGTTATTGCCCAACTGGCCATTGGTGTTCAGTCCCCACGCTGTCACGGTTCCGTCCGAACTGAGACCAAGGCTGTGATTCCCGCCTGCGGAACCGGCAATCAGGACCTTGCCCCAAAGCGTGCCGGCGGTATTCACCGCCACCGGCCCGTTGCCTTGCGCTGTGCTATTGTTGCCCAGTTGTCCGTTGGTGTTGGCACCCCAGGTCATGGGTTTCATATTCGCCCACTGCAGCACCAGATCGCGGCCTTGATAACCGTAGTAATTGGCAATGAAATAATAGTTCTGCCCGCCATAACTCAAGACCACCTGTTTCCCTTGGGGCAAATTGGCGAACGTCCCCTGGATGAATCCGAGTCCCGTGATGTGAATCACCGTCAGGCCGGGTCCCATTGGCGGGGCGCAGTTCAGCGTGAAATTGATCGTGTTCCCACTGGCGTTGTAGGAACTCGCCGTGATGGGAACATCCCACCACGAATTGTAGGCCGCATTCACCGTCGCCGCTTGCAACGAGGCTGCCAGTCCCCAAACTAACAAGAACGCCAGGCAGGCGTTCCGTTGCAACTTATTGGCATTGGGAGAGGGGGCTGCACCTGCCAGACGTTGGCTGACTTCCGTGGGTTCGTGGAGTTTCATGGGAGGAATTCGTTGGCGCTGAGAATACTCATCCGTGGCGGAACTCCAAGGAATATCTTTCCGGCAAAAACCGAGCTGTCATTGGGCACGCAATAATCCGCTAACCGGGGTTTCCAAGCGGGTGGGGCGTGTGCTAGCGTCGGCGGAACATGAACCTCGGCCAAGAGACTGTTTCCCCGGAGCCTCCGGCCACGGGCGTGAAATCCGCGCGATACCGCAACCTTGCGCTGATCATGAGTTTCGGCATGTTCGCGAGCACCTTCGCCCAAACCGGGGTGTTGGGCCTGTATCCTTTCCGCTTCCTGCTCAAGGATCAGTTGCACGAAGGCCCGTTCCGAGTCGCGTTGTTCATGCAGCTCGCGGCCATGCCGTGGAATCTCAAAATCATCGCCGGCATCATCTGTGATGGCCTGCCGCTTTTCGGCAGCCGGCGGCGTTACTACCTGCTTCTCAGCACGTTGCTCAGCGGCCTGTTGTGGCTGGCGGTGGCTTGCGTCCCACCCGCGTTCGCGCCGCTGGTCCTGATGGCCACCATCATGAACATCGCGCTGGTGTTTGTCAGCACGGTCTCGGGAGGGCTCCTCGTCGAGGGCGGGCAGGCCTTCCGGGCGACCGGACGGCTGAGCGCCTGGCGGGTCGTGGCCATGAATGTCGCCAGCCTGGGGGTTCCGCTCGGCGCCTTCATTGCGACCCGATCTTTGGCAATCACCGCGCTGGCGGCCGCGCTTCCGCTGTTTCTGGTGTGCGGGCTCACGTTCTTTCATTACCGCGAAGAGCAGGTCGCGCGCCCGGATCCGCGAGTCTGGGCCGGCATCAGGGAACAACTCAAGGTCGCCGTACGTTCGCGAGCCCTTTGGGCGACGGCCGGATTGCTATTTCTGGTGCAGTTCGCTCCCGGGTTTTCCACCCCGCTGATGTTCTATCAAACAGACGACCTGCATTTTTCGGATCGCACGATCGGCGTCCTCACCCTGGTTGACGCCATCGCGGGAGTCATCGGCGCGTTTTTCTACGGCTACTTCTGCAAACGCTTCTCGCTGCGGCCGCTGCTCTACGGCGGCATCCTGTTTACCGGCCTGATTTCGCTGCTCTATCTCGGATACAACGATTTCAAGTCCGCACTGCTGATCGAGGCGGCGTACTTCTTCGCTTATGCCCTGGTTCAAATGCCGCTTTATGACCTCGCGGTCCGCGCGACGCCAAAAGGCAGCGAAGCCCTGGGCTACTCGATCATCATCAGCGTCTGGAACTGGGGCCTGCTGGTTTCCGACCTGATCGGCTCGGCCCTGTACGAGAACAAGCATTGCAACTTCAAGCAACTGGTCTGGCTGAATGCCGCCACCACCCTGCTCGTTCTGGTCGCGGTTCCGTTTCTGCCCAAGCTTCTCGTGGATCGCCGGGAAGAGGAAACGGCACCCGCTTCGTGAGGTGTTGCTCGACCGACGCGTAGCAGGAATCGCAATCGATGAACAGGGCTGTGAGCGGACGTTCCACAAGCGGAAGGGATCCGCTGCCACAGGTGACCCGGGCAGCCTGCCCGGCACCATCGGGCACCAACAAGTGAGCCTAACTCCAGCCTCCCCCACGACCATGTGCCTAACTCCGCGCCGGTCCGGCGGCACATCGCCCCCACACTCCACCGCGCGGCGCGCGCGATCGCCGGCTTCTTCCGTGCCCGCTGGCGGGCGATGCTCGTCGCGCTCGAACATGAGGAGCGGTTCATCTTGCGATCAGTCACCGGTGTCCCGAAATCGCGGCAGGGAGAATGCCGCTACTGCCCCCTCTGCAACCGCGTCCACCTGCCGTGATGGAGGAAGGCGATCCGTTGGTAACAACAACGCACGCCATTTGATATTGGTCAGAGGCATGCCGACCCGCACTTTGCACATTGCGGTAACGCCTTTGAGCTTGTCGCCAGGTGTCTTGCCGGCTAGCCTTCACCGATGTTGGAGGACATTCAACGACTGCCGAGGTCCATTTCCGAATCCACGGACTGGACGCCGGACTGGCGCGACCGCCAGGCCATGGCATATCTCGCCGGTTACCGGGACAGATTCGAGTTAAGGGCAGGGGAAGGAGAGCGGGAAGCGTTTGAGCGGGCGCTGGGCGCGGGCATGATCCGCTTTCCCGTCCGGGAGGATGACCCGGTCGTCAAAGCGAGGTTCCGGCACCTGGCCGGTGCGGCGGTGCCGGGCTCGGAGTGGACCGCGGCCTTCGACTGGTGCCAGGAGTGTGTGGGGATGGACCCTTCGCGTCAGTCCACCATTGCCCTCAAGGGCTGGCTTCTCGCGGGCCTCACCGACGAGGAGATCACCAGACGCCGCCCAATGACCCCCTGCGCTGTCAGGGTCTTCCACGACGTGTGGTTTGACGTCCGGCCCAACATGCAGGTGCCGGGAGCGCTCATCCGGATCTTGTGCGGCGCGCCGCTTCCCACGGGAGCCGCCGGGTGGCAGCGGCGGGAGCGGGCGGTGTTCCATGCGGCCCTTTTCAATGGAGCGGAATCCGTGGACCGGATGCTGATCCCCGACGACAGGCCCGCCGCCGGCGGGAATGACTGGTACGTCACGGAGCGCCGCCGCCTCCAAAGGGAAATCAACAGGCGCTGCGGGGCTGCGGCGCGGCGGCGCGGGGGTGATGTCGGCGGGCCGGCTGGTCGGGCGTGAGTGAGTGTTGCGGGCGGGACGAATACCGCACCCGACATCGGGCCGTGTATGTCGATGGCCGGTTGTTGGCCGTGGTCGCCTATCGGAAGGGCGCGGTGGGCACCGGCGCCATGAGCCGCCCGGCGTTCACCTGGGGAAGTTCGTTAGATCCCTGCCTAACGGAACGTTTTCAGACCCGCTTCCAACCGGTCCGCCTCCAGCAACCTGACAACGAGATCCCCGCAGGTTCTCACAAAGGTTGCCCGCCCGCCGCCGGGACACTCCCCAGCGGGTTTCACCAACGCCCGCCGGACCGCGGAAGGGGCCAAGGGCAACGTCAGGGCGGCGATGGCGGATTTGGAGATGTGGACGGGGTGACGGCCGTTGAAAGAGCCGGTGGCCGGACCGGAGGGCGGGGGGGTGAAAACGAATCACCCGGCAGCTTGCGCCGCCGGGTGATCGGGATGGGGAACCCGAACCGACATGGTTCAGGCTCCACGTTGGTCGGGATTCAGCTTATGGATGGCAACTGGCAGTGATCGGGCAGTACGTGGTTTGTGCCGGGCACAGGGTGGGCTGCAACGGGCACACCGTGGTGATGACCGGGCACGCGGTGACCGACGTCGGGCAAACCGTACTAATTTGGGTGCCGCCCGTGCATTCGGTGGCCCTCCTGGGACAGCTCGTGGGCGAGGTTCCAGCGCAGTTAGTGGTGCTCGCAGGACATTCCGTGAACGGGTTCGCCGGGCAACTGGTCAGGCTCATCGGACAGGTGGTCGATTGCGTCGGACAATTGGTCGGGTTATACTGGCAAGTCGTGGGTGTGCCCGGGGTCATGGTCGGTTCGCATGATCCGGAAACCACCGGGCAGGTCGTCTGGATGATCGGGCAATTGGTGTAAGCCGTCGGATAGATCGTCGGTCCGCAGGCGGTTCCTGCCGGGCAGGTCGTTTGGACCGCCGGGCAGGTCGTTTGGACCACCGGGCACAATGTCACTGTCGTCGCTGCCGCCTGACACTCGGTGGGTGTGTTCGGGGTCATTGTCGGTCCGCAGGTGCCGGCGATGATCGGGCACCGGGTTGCGGCGACCGGGCATTGCGTCGTTTGCGGCAGGCAATCGGTGGGCATGGTGGGGGTCATGGTCGGTCCGCAGGTGGCTGCGGGCGGGCAATAGGTGGTTTCCACCGGGCATTGGGTATTCTGCTGCGGGCAGGCGGTTGGTTGTTGCACGCAGGCGGTCACCGTGGCCGGACAGTGGGTCCACACCGTCGCGCATTCGGTCATGGTCGGCGGGCAGACGGTGGTATTGACCGGGCAGGTGGTCTGGACGACCGCCGGGCAGGTGGTCGGGACCGTGCTAGGCGGGCACAGCGTCTGCTGGATCGGGCATTGCGTTTGTTGGGTCGCCGTCGGGCACACGGTGGTGGCGCCCGGGGTCAGGGTCGGGCCGCACACGGTGCCATCCGGCGGACACAGGGTCTGCTGGATCGGGCATTGCGTATTCAGTTGCGGGCAAGCGGTTGGTTGCTCCACGCAGGCGGTCACCGTGGTGTCCGGGCACTGGGTCAACACCGGATTGCAGGTGGTCACCGTGGCCGGGCAGTGGGTGGGATTGATCGGGCAGGCGGTCTGGACGATTGCGGGGCAAGTCGTCGGGGTCGCGTCCGGCGGGCAGAATGTCGGCTGGATCGGGCATTGCGTTTGCACTGTCGTCGTTGGGCACACCGTGGTCGTGCCCGGAGTCAGGGTCGGGCCGCAAATGCCGTCCGCAGTCAACGGGCACTGGGTGATGAGCACCGGGCATTGGGTTGATGTCGCCAGGCATTCGGTGGGGGTGTTCGGGGTGGTGGTCGGTCCTCCGCAGATCGCTCCAACCGGGCAGTTCGTCTGTTGGATCGGGCAAACCGTTGCCTGGACCGGACACTTGGTAGTGTCGGTCACACCGGCGCAGGTGGTGGCCTGGGTTGCGATCGGGCAGGTGGTGGCCTGGGTCGCGCAGATCGTGACCAGACCGATCGTGCCGGTGCACTGCGTCGTGTTAGCCGCGGATGTGCACGTTGTGGCCGCGTTGGAGCACTGGGTGATGATCACCGGGCAAGTCGTCGTACTGGTTGCCGGGCACTCGGTCAGCTTGTTCGGGCAGGTGGTGGTCACCACCGGGCAAGTCGTCGTTACCGACGGGCACTGGGTCGCGCTGGTCGTGCAGATGGTGATCGGACTCGGGCATTGGGTGGGAACCGTCGGATACGAGGTGGTTCCGCACATGTTGGGCACGATCGGGCAGTGGGTCTGGAGCGCCGGGCACTGGGTGGCAACCTGCGGGCAATAGGTGCTGGCAGCCGAACCCGAGCACTCCGTGGCAACCGCCGTACAATTGGTGGGTTGGGTTCCGCTGCACTGGGTTACCACGTTGTCACACTGGGTTGCCGGCTTCGGACAGATCGTCGTGGCCTGCGGGCAGGTGGTCGTGACCACCGGGCAATTGGTGGTAATCGCCGGGCAAGACGTCGATAGAGCCGGGAACACGGTCACTTGGTTTCCGAGGCACTCGGTGGTGGTGGCCGGGCAAGTGGTCGTGACCACCGGGCAAGTGGTTTGCAGGGCCGGGCAAGTGGTCGGTTGCGGCGGGCAGGTCGTCACGTTGGGCGGGCACGCGGTGGTTGCCACCGGGCATTGCGTGGGAACTGTGGTGTCCGGGCAGGTGGTCGGCGTGCCCGAGCAGGTCGTCGCGCTGCCGGTCGGGCACACGGTTTGCTGGATCGGGCAGAAGGTGGTGACCGGCGGACATTGGGTGGCGACATTACCCGAACAGACCGTGGCGATCTGCGTGCATTGGGTGAAATTCGCGGCACAAGTGGTCACACTGCCGGAGGCGCATTGGGTGGTGTTGCCATTGCACTGGGTAACCACCGTGGCATCCGGGCAAACCGTGGCGATGACCGGGCACGTGGTCGGGTTCTGCGGGCACATGGTTGGGCCTGTCGGGCACTGGGTTTGCACTTGCGGGCATACGGTCGCGTGTTGCGGGCAAGTGGTGATGGAGCCATCAGGCGGCGGGCAAACGGTGGCCGTGGCCGGACATGTGGTAAGGGTCGTCGTCGGGCAGTTGGTCGGTTGCTCCGGGCACTGCGTGTTGGTTGCCGGGCAAACCGTGATGGTCAGCGGGCACTGGGTGGATCCCACCGGGCAGGCGGTTTGGCCGGCCGGGCACGTTGTGGATTCCGGCGGGCAAGCGGTCGGCTGGGTTGGGCAGGAGGTGGCGCCGCCCGGGCAGCGGGTGGTATCCGCAGGACACAGGGTGAAGATCTGCGGGCATTGGGTGGAACCGTTGGTGCCGGTGACGCAGATGGTGGGTCCCGTCGGGCAGACGGTCTGGACCGGCAGGGCCACACACGCGGTGGCAACCTCCGGACAGGCCGTGTTAACCGCCGGACAAGCAGTGGACTGTTGCGGGCATTGGGTCGAAACCGGATCAGGCGAGCAGATGGTCGGATCCATCGGGCACCTCGTGGGTTCGTGCGGGCAATTGGTCAACTGGTTCGGGCAATTGGTGGCCGTCACCGGGCAAACCGTCGCCAGGGTGGTCGGACATTGGGTAGGCACCACCGGCATGAAGGTTTGTCCACATTGGGCGGTTCCGACCGGGCAGAACGTGGTGGTTCCGGCCGGACAGGTGGTATCGCTGGTGACCGGGCAATGGGTGGCTTCCACGCTACAGGTGGTCTCACCAGCCGGACAACCGGTGGACTGCACGGGGCATTGCGTCAATGCCTTCGGGCAGAGGGTCGTGGCGGTCGGGCAGAAGGTCGCCTTTTCCGGGCAAATCGTAACATTGGGCGCCGTCGGGCAGTTGGTCGGCAAGACTGGGCACAGCGTTTGGACGGCCGGGCATTGGGTCGTAACGTTGTTCGGGCATTGGGTGGCCACTTCCGGGCACATGGTGGCAGCACCGGTGGCGGCGGGACACAGGGTCTGCTGGCCGGAGCAGGTCGTCAGTGTGGCTGCGCACAAGGTCGGATCCACCGGACATTGGGTGGTCGTTTTCGGGCAGACGGTGATGGTGAGCGGACAGATGGTATTATTCGGCGTCGTCGCGCACTGGGTGCTCAAAGCCGGGCAGGCGGTGGTGCTGATCGGGCAGGCGGTGCTGCTTACCGGGCAATTGGTCGGGGCGACGGGACAAGCCGTGGCGGTCGCGGAACTGACCGGGCACATGGTGGACTGAGGCGGGCACTGAGTGGAGTTGACCGGGCAGACAGTCGCCTGGTCAGCACACAGGGTCGCGCCACCCGGGCAGTTGGTGATGATCCTCGGGCACTGGGTGGGGACTTGCGGGTAAACCGTGACCGCATCCATGCAAAGCGCGCCGCCTGGCGGGCACTGGGTGGTGGCTTCCGGGCAAACCGTCTCAACCTTCGGGCATTGCGTGGGGATACTGACTTGCGGACAAACCGTGGTGGTGATCGGGCAACCGGTGATGGTCAGCGGGCAAAGGGTTGCCTGCGGGGCACACGCGGTGGCAATCAGCGAGCATTGGGTGACGGCGGTGGTGCTGGCCGCGCATGCGGTGATGACATTCGAGCATTGGGTGGCCGTGGTTTGCACGCACTCGGTCACGGCACCGACCGGGCAAGTTGTGAGGGTCCGCGGGCAGGTGGTCGTGTTAATCGGGCAGGTGGTCTGCTCGACGACATCCGGGCACGCCGTGGGAGTCCGCGGACAGGTGGTCGTGTTCATCGGGCAGGCAGTGATGACCGGCAAGGCGGAGCACAGCGTCGGCGTTGTCGTGGGGCACTGGGTGGCCGTGACGGGGCAGGCAGTGGCTTGTTGCGGACAGAAAGTGGCACCGACCGGGCAGGTGGTGATGGTGGTCACGCAGTTGGTGATTTCAGCGGGGCACCCGGTCGCCAGATGCGGGCAAGTGGTCACGGGCGAGGCCGGACAAACGGTCGTATTCACGGGACAAACCGTGGTCACCGGGATCGGACATAACGTGGACTGGGTCGGGCACTGCGTGCGGTTGGCCGGGCAGTTGGTCGGCTGCACCGGGCATTTCGTTACGCTCGATGTGGTGCCCGAGCAGTTGGTCTGCTGGCCGGAGCAGGTGGTGGTGACGGCTGCGATCGGGCAGAATGTCTGCCGTAACGGACAGGTGGTGGCGTTGATCGGACAGTTGGTCGGGTTGCTCGGGCACTGGGTGAGAGTCGCAATGCACTGGGTCAATTGCACCGGGCAGGTGGTGACGTTCAAGGTCACCGGGCAGGTGGTGACAGCCCCTGTGCAGTTGGTTGGAGCAACCCCCGGGCAGGTGGTCGCCACGGAGGTGCAAATGGTGGGGCCGCCCGGGCAGGTGGTCACCACTTTTGCTGACGCGGCCATGCAGGAAGTCGGGACGGCGGGGAAAATCGTTGGCTGCACCACCTGATCCACCCTGACCATCCGCAACATGAGTTTCTTTGGCGTGGGATCGCCAGGGACCTGGATGAACACGCGGTGTTCCCCGGCATTGTAGAACTGCTGGTTGTTGGGGATGGGGATCCACGTTTGCGTGGCCTCATCGAAATACTCGGGGTAGTAGTAACCCTCTTCCGCAGAGGTGAAGCTGAGTTCGGTCGATGGCGGGGACGCATTGTCGATGGCGAGCTTGAAGTCGGGATTGCCGTCCGGAGTTGCGTAGGACTGGAGCCAGACTAAGCCGCCGATGCAGACGCCGACGATGATGGCGACGCGCGCGAGGAGAGGTCGCAGACCCCTCAGATTTGGTTGAAATGACATGGCCAGGGTTCTTTCTATCAGTTGGGGTTGGGTGCGGGGATGGAAATGGGCCGCAGTGGACACGTCCACCCGATCGGTACAATGTGGGATTCGATCCGACTATTGGAAATAGTGCAAGCGAAAAAACGCAGAAAAATCTAATTTTTCTTGACGTCGTTCGCAACGACCCTGTGGCAGCGCCCAAGCCTCAGTCGGCGGGTCCGTTTGGAGTTTGGCGCCAAGGGCTTCGACCTCAGTTTCGCCGCCGCGGCCGGCACTGCGGAAACTCCCGCCAAAACGGAGAAGCTCGGCCGCTCCGGCCTCGCTTTGCACGGCTCAAGTGGCTCTCGCAGAGGACCGGCGCGAAGGGCGTGCTGGCAAGCGTCCGGTGCCCGGGTTTTAACGAATCCCCTGGTGGATCAAGCGGGTGATTTCCAAGGCCACGCCGAGGGCAGCGGCGCCGGCGGCGACGCTGTTGACGAAGGCATCGAGCTCCAGCGCAGCGGTTCGCCCGCACCGGGCTCCACCGCCACCTCGGCACGCTTGATTTCCATGCCTTCCTTCCAGTGGATGCGACCGGATTGTTCCTGATAGTCGAGGGATAGATAACAATCCTCCTGGAACGCCCGCAGCTTGCGCAGGCGCTCCGGACAGATGCGGCTGGCGGTGACGTTGGCGACGCAGCCGTTGGCGAAGCGCAGGCGGGCGTTGGCGATGTCCTCCTGGCCGGTCAGGACCGCCACGCCCACCGCGTCGATGCCGGCGACGGGTCGCTGAGGCCGTCCGGGGCGATGATCCTTCCCGCCGGCCTGGGGACGTATCGGGTGGACGGGCGCCTCACGCGAGAAACCTTTGTGGCACGCTACCGGTCCGCCAGTGATCGCAGCATGATGGAGTTGCGGCGACCACCGGCGCCATGAGCCGCCCGGCGTTCACCTGGGGGAGTTCGTTAGATCCCTGCCTAACGGAACGCTTCCGGACCCGCTTCCAACCGGTCCGCCTCCAGCAACCTGACAACGAGCCTCTCGCGGCCTTCCCCGCCCGGCGCTGGGGCGCTCCTCCCGCGGACTCCCCCATCACCCGCCGGATCACGGAAGGGGCCAGGGGCGACGCCGGGGCGGCGCTGGAGGATTTGGAGAGGTGGATGGGGCGAATCCTATCAGCGGAATGATTGCAAGGAAATTGCTGGGATTGGCACGCATGAGAAGTCCAAAGTGGGGATCGGAGAGCGGGAGTGAGGGGGGACCTCTCACTTTGATTCCAGCCGGAAGAACGCGGCGTTGTCCGGTGTGGTGAATTGGAATTCCAGCTTGCCCTGCGCGTTGATACTCGTCTGCGGCGCGGTCATCGGGAAGGGATCGAAGTGAATCAGGTCGGTGGCCTTCTGCACCCCGATGGTGAGCTTGAATTGCCCGGTGTTCTGGTCACGGGCCAGCAGCGGTGCGCCCACGTTCAGGGCCTGGATTTGGTTTGTGGTATAAAGACCGGCGCCATTTGCGTTGGCTAAGAGTGCATTGACTAGGTCGGGCTGGCTCACCTGCCAGTCGAAACCCAGGGAGGCCATCTGGAACTCGGATGCGTCGTTCAACCCGTCGCCGTCGGTGTCGGCGGTGAAGGAGAGACCGGTGCCGGTGAGGGCGATGTCGAACGGGTTCTCGTCCGCATCGTTGCTGGCGATCCGCAGGGTGGTGCTGCGCGATCCCGGGCCCGTGGGAAGGAAAGTGACGGAGAACGTGGTGGAGTAGGTGGCGCTGCTGCCCGGCGTGACGGTCGTGGCCATGCCCGTGGTGTTCACAATGAAGTCGCCGGCGTTCCCGCCGTTGGTGGTCACGGCGGAGAGGGTCAGGTCGACGGTGCCGGTGCTCTTCACGGTGAAGGTCTTGGCCGGACCGCAGTAGCCGACCGCGGCAGGACCAATGACGGTGCTGCCGCTGCCATTGGCCAGCGGGACGCCCACCGGTTGCTCGACGTCAATCTCCGGCCCCGGAGGTTTTGTGGCTTGGGCGATGTAAGACGACAACTTGCCGCCGGCGCTGGAAAAGTCGCCCCCCGCGTAGAGGTCCGTGCCCGAGACCGCCAGGGCATACACATAGCCGTTCACCCCCGAGCCCAGTGCGCTCCAGGCGCTGCCGTTCCATTTGGCGATGCGGTTCGCGCCGACCCCGCCCGCAGTGGTGAAGCTGCCGCCCGCGTACACGTCGCTGCCCGACACCGCCAGGGCAAGCACAGCGTTGTTCACCCCCGAGCCCAGCGCGCTCCAGGCGCTGCCGTTCCATTTGGCGATGCAGTTCGCGCCGACCACGCCCGCAGTGGTGAAGCCGCCCCCCGCATAAAGGTCGGTGCCCGAGACCACCAAGGCACGCACTATGTTGTTCACCCCCGAGCCAAGCGCACTCCAGGCGTTGCCGTTCCATTTGGCGATGTTATTCGCGCCGACCCCGCCCGCGGCGGTGAAATTGCCCCCCGCGTAGAGGTCGGTGCCCGAGACTGCCAGGTCACTCACATAGCCGTTCGTCCCCGAGCCCAGCGCACTCCAGGCGCTGCCGTTCCATTTGGCGATGTGGTTCGCGCTCACCCCGCCCGCAGTGGTGAAGTCGCCCCCCGCGTAGAGGTTGCTGCCCGAGATCGCCAAGGCACCCACTGTGTTGGTCACCCCCGCGCCCAGCGCGCTCCAGGCGCTGCCGTTCCATTTGGCGATGTTGTTTGCACTGACCCCGCCCGCAGTAGTGAAGTCGCCTGCTGCATAAAGATCGCTACCCGAGACCGCCAGGGCATACACAGAGCCGTTCATCCCCGAACCCTCCAAGGCATGCCAGACGCTGCCGTTCCATCGTGCGATGCGGATGGCACTGCCCCCGCCTGCGGTGGTGAAGTCGCCGCCCACAAAGAGATCGGTGCCTGAGACTGCCAGGGCATACACCGTGCTGTTCACCCCCGTGCCCAGTTCGCTCCAGGCGCTGCCGTTCCATTTGGCGACGTAGTTGGCGCTGGACCCACCTGCGGTGGTGAAGGAGCCCGCCGCGTAGAGGTCGCTGCCCGAGACCGCCAGGGCCCGCACATCCGAACCGATCCCGGAACCCAGCGCGCTCCAGACGCTGCCGTTCCATTTGGCGATCCGGTTGGCACTGGTCCCACCCGCAGTGGTGAAGCCGCCCCCGGCATAGAGATCGCTGCCCGAGACAGCCAGGGCGCGCACATAGTTGCCCATCCCCGAACCCAGCGCACTCCAGGCGCTGCCGTTCCATTTGGCGATGTAGGCGGCGCTGCCCCCGCCCGCGGTGGTGAAGCTTCCCCCGGCGTAAAGGTCCATACCCGAAACCGCCAGAGCACTCACATCACCATTCATTCCGGAACCCAACGCGCTCCAATCGCTGCCGTTCCATTTGGCGATGTAGGCGGCGCTCGCTCCACCTGCAGTGGCGAAGCTCCCCCCCGCATAAAGATCGGCACCCAAGACTGCCAATGCATTGACATTACTGTTAATCCCCGTGCCAAGGGCGCTCCAAGCACTGCCGTTCCATTTGGCAATGCGGCTCGCGCTGACCCCGCCGGCGAGGGTGAAGGCCCCCCCAGCATAAAGATCGGTGCCTGAGACTGCCAATGCATTGACATCGCCGTTCATCCCCGTGCCCAGGGTGCTCCAAGTGCTGCCGTTCCATTTGGCCACACGGTTCGCGCTCACTACGCCCGCATTGGTGAAGTAGCCTGCAGCGTAGAGATCGCCGCCCGAGATGGCCAGAGCACGCACCCGGCTGTTCATCCCCGATCCGACCGCGCTCCAGGCACTGCCGTTCCATTTGGCGATGTAGTTGGCGCTGAGCCCGCCCGCAGTGGCAAAGTCGCCTGCCGCGAAAAGTTCGCTGCCCGAGAACGCCAAGGCAAAAACATACGGATCAGGTCCTGCCATTCCGGAGCCCAACGCGCTCCAGACACTGCCGTCCCATTTGGCAATGGCGTTGGCACTGGTCCCGCCTGCCGTGGTGAAGTATCCTCCCGCGTAGAGGTTGGTGCCTGAGACCGCCAAGGCGCGCACATCGTAGTCCATCCCGGAGCCCAGTGCGCTCCAGACACTGCCGTTCCATTTGGCAATATGCATGGAACTGACCCCGCCAGCGGTGGTGAAGCTGCCCCCCGCGTAAAGGTTGGTGCCCGAGATCGCCAAGGCAAAAACAAACGGATAGGATCCAGCCATCCCCGCGCCCAGCGCACTCCAGGCGCTGCCGTTCCATTTGGCGATGTAGTTGGCGCTGCCCCCGCCCGCAGTGGTGAAGTTGCCGCCCGCGTAGAGGTCGGTGCCAGAGACCGCCAGCGCAAAGACCGAGCCGTCTATCCCCGAGCCCAAGGCGCTCCAAGCACTGCCGTTCCATTTGGCGATGGCGTTGGCGCCGATCCCGCCTGCGGTGCTGAAGTACCCCCCCGCGTAAAGGTCGGTGCCAGAGACCACCAGGGTGCTCACGTCGTTGTCCATGCCCGCGCCCAACGCACCCCAGACGCTGCCGTTCCATTTGGCGATGCGGTTCGCGCTCATCCCACCCGCGGTGGTGAAGGAGCCCCCCGCGTAGAGGTCGGTGCCAGAGACCGCAAGGGCGAATACCACCTTGTCCATCCCCGCGCCCAGCGCGCTCCAATCGCTGCCGTTCCATTTGGCAATGCAGGCGGCGGGAACTTCACCCACCGACGTGAATTCCCCGGCAATGTAGAGATTCCCACTGCCATCGGCTGCCACGGCGCGAACCTTGCCGCTGGGACCCGGCAGACGGCCGAAGGTGGTCCAGTCCGCATCGCTGAAGGTCGGGTCGATGCGGATCGGGTAGGCGGCATCGCGGTCGTCCACCCGCACCTCGATGCGTCCGGCCGCAGTCGCCTCCAGACGAGCGGACAGCTCCCGGCCTTCCGCGTCCGCCACGCGCAGCCGGCCGTAGGCGATCTCGCGGCCGCTGCCGTCGAGGGTGAGTTTCACCCCGTAAGTAACCGTCTCGGCACGGGCACCGTCCACGGCAAGTTCAACACGCAGTTCTCCCGCTCCCGCCGGGCGTTGGGGCAGCACGAAGTCCTGCCGCACCCCGTCCATGCTCACGGTGTATTCCTCGACGAGCCCCGCACGCAGGAAGAGCGCGGCCTCGCGCGTGGCGCGGACTTGCCCCCGGTTCGCCAGGTGGAAGAGGGATTGCGCGTTTCCCTCGCGCCCGATCACCTCGGCGCGGACGCGGAAGCGCGTCGGCTTGCCGGCGTCCTCATCCGCGGTGGACTCCAGCCACAAGCCCTCCGGCGTGGCGTCGGCTTCCAAATTCTGGAACGCGGCGCGCAGCCGCGCCCCGCCGGCAACGGGCATGATCGCGATGCCATCGCCCGTGTATTGTTTCTGCGCCTCGGCGCCGAGTTGGTCGATGGGGATGCTCTTGGCGGCCGCGCTCCCGGCGGGCGTTGCGCTGGAGGTGGCAGGGTTCTGCCCCAAGGCGGCCGGTTCCTGCGCGTGGGCGGGCACGGGAGCCGGGTTGAACTGTCCGGTGCCGCCCGACGTGACGGAACCATGAGGGTTGACGGGCTGAGGGATCTGGGCCTGTAGGCTGCCGGAGATCATGACGATCCCCGCAAGGGTGGGGAGGATTGGTTTCATGACTACTAGGAATTTGCTTTTGAAGGCCGTTGAAAGAGCCGGTGGCCGGACCGGTGGGCGGGAAAAAGGGGTGGTGGAAACCGCGTAAGAGTCGCTTCACCCGAGCCTTCCATGGTGCTGACCTTGGACTGTGCCGGAAAATGGCGATTGTCGACGGATTCATGGTGAAAACTCCGCAACCGAGTAGGATGGCATTTTGGCGGGCCTTGCCAAGAAGATTCCGCAAATTCTCTGATTTTTCCCGGCGGCTGGGACCCACCTTGATCGCGTGAGCCCAGGTCACGCGTTCCACGGCACCACGAACCTTGACGTGACCAGCCTAACGGAACGCTTCCGGACCCGCTTCCAACCGGTCCGCCTCCAGCAACCTGACAACGAGATCCCCGCAGGTTCTCACAAAGGTTGCCCGCCCGCCGCCGGGGCGCACCTCCCGCGGACTCTCCCATCACCCGCCGGATCGCGGAAGGGGCCAAGGGCGACGTCAGGGCCACGATGGCGGATTTGGAGATGTGGATGGGGTGAAAGCCGTTGAAAGAATCGGTGGCCGGGACGGAGGACGGGGGGGGCGGGTTGCTCATTGGCTTTTCCCTCCACCTTGAACCTTGTAAAGTTGCTTCACTTCTTCTTCCGATAAAGCACGATTCCAAATCATCACATCATCGAGAAGGCCATCAAAGTAGTCACTTGCCCATGCTGAATGCCTTCCGATGACCAGTGGCTTAGCACTTGAGCATTCAAAGTCGGCGTTGACTGAATTCTCCCTCTCGCCATTGATGTAGACACGTCCTGTTCCTTTTGCTCTTGTCAGGGTCACAAAGTAGAACTTATCGGGAGACAAGGTTGTTGAAGAGAGTAGAATACCATTTCCTCCTTCATGATAATTCATCTGAATCTTGCCATCATTTTTCAGTTGAGCTTCTGGGTTAAAGGCGTGACCGATAAGTCCCTGTAAATGTCCGATTGCGTGTGGCATTACCCAGAAGGAATATGTGAAATCGGCATATCCGAAGTTCATACTCTTGCAGTTGAGGACAGAGATGTAAGATGTCTTTCCATCAAACTCACATGCTCCACCGACTTTGCCTTCTGTGACCCACTGACATTCAGACATACTTCCGTCATTGCCGTTTCCGCTCTTGTCTTTGACTTTTGGCTCATCTGCGTCAAATCCGTAGTACAGGAGCAATCCCTTCTTGAGACCGGATGGAATATCCGCCTGTTCAGTTATTGCCTTGTCCTTTTTAGCCTTGCCGGTGGGAGAATGGCGCGTGAGTGCCATTCCAATGGCAGCCACTAGGCCGAGGAGACCGAGAGCCATCCATAAGACGTATCGTTGATGGGTGGTTTGTCTTTTTGACTTCGGCGGATTGCTGTTAGAGTCTGACGCCGCGGATAAGTCGCGCCCATTGGGCGGATTTTGTGGTTTCTCCGAAGTCGCCCGGGCTTGCTGGATGCGTTCCGCCGCTGCGGCTTTGGCTGCACCGGAGGTGGCGCGGATTGCGGCGAGCGCATGCGCCATTTCCTGGATGCTGGCATAGCGCATGGCGGGGTCGGGCATGGTCGCCCGCTTGATGATCAAATCAAAACGCGGGTCGCAACGGGAAAGCGCCGAGGCGGACCGTGGATCATCGGCGGGGCGACGGCCGGTCAGCAATTCGTGCAAAACGATACCCGCGGAATAAATATCGGCACGCGCATCTAACTTGGCGGCCTGCCGGATGATTTCTGGCGCGCTATAATGCTCGGAGCCGAAGGCGGGCGAGTCAGCGCTGGCTGAGGGTCCCGTGCGCCTGGCCAAGCCGAAGTCGCCGATTTTCGGCTGGACTTGTTGGGTGAGGAGAATATTGGCCGGCTTGATATCGCAGTGGATGACACCGTGCTGATGGGCATACGTCAGCCCAGCGCAGACTCCCAATAGGATCCGGGTGACTTCGGCGGGATCGATCGCCATGCCTTTTGCGGAATGATGCAGGGAACAGCCGTGGACATACTCCATGATAATATATGGGATGTCACCGGCCTTGCCGAAGTCATGGACCGCGATCAGGTTCGGATGGTTCAGCCGCGCCATCGCCTTCGCCTCATCCTCGAACAACGCCCGCAACGCCGGATCCCGCACGAACTCCGGTGGCAGGATCTTGATCGCCACCAAGCGATCCAGGGAAACCTGGGTCGCCTGATAAACCGCACCCATTCCGCCCGCTCCAATGAAGTGATGAATCCGGTATCCTGGGAAGATGCCTGCGATTTGATCAACAGAGAACGGGACGATGGCGGTCATTCAGGAACGATTACTGACTGCTAGGAATTTGCTTTTGGGGTGAAGGCCGTTGGAAGAGCCAGTGGTCCGGCCCGGAGGGCGGGGGAATGGGGTGGAAACCGCTAAAAAACCCCTGCGCCGAAGCCTTCCGTGGTAGCAGCCCTGATTTGTGCCGGGAAAAGGCGATTGTCGACAGATTCATAAGAAAACCCCCTAACCGTGGAGAATGGCATTTTGGCGAGGCTTGCCAAGAAGATTCCGCAAATCCTCTGATTTTTCCCGGCGGCTGGGACCCGCCTTGATCGCGTGAGCCCAGGTCACGCGTTCCACGGCACCACGAACCTCGACGTGACCAGACTAACGGAACTCCTCCAGAGCCGCTTCCAACCGGTCCGCCTTCAGCCACCGGACAACGAAATTCTCGCGGCATTCCTCGCCAGGCGCTGGGGCGCTCCTATCGGGATTACTCGGCAGATTGCAGAAGGAGCCAAGGGCAACGTCAGGGCGGCGCTGGCGGATTTGGGGATGTGGATGGGGGAAGAGGCGCCAAATGAACCAGGCTGGAACAGATTTGTGATTTCCCCGCGTTTCAGCCTCGACACCCCCCGGATGGTGCCACCTACCCTGCGAACAACCTCAAGAAGTTAGAACATCCGCCATCCTATGTCCATCCTCACCAAAATCCAGTGGTGCGATTCCACCGTCAACCCGATCATGGGTTGCGGCGGTTGTGAATTGTTCCCCAAGCCGACCGAGGTCACCAAGGCGGTTGACGGGGCGGTGGGCAATGTGATCGGCAAGAAGTTCGATAGCACGAGGATCTTCAAGGCCCTGGCTGTCGAGGCCCACGGCAAAATCAAGAACCCCCTTCCCGGACACAAACCGGCGGTCAACACGACGAACATCTGGCATTTGCGGCATGGGTTCGCCGACCAGGTCAGGCGCGACCACGGAAAAGCGGCGGGAGCGGCCGCCGGCGAGGCGATCCGCAAGTCCATCACCTGTTACGCCGCGACCCTCCATCTCAACCGGGGTACGAATATCACCGAGCCGGGAAGGAAGCGGAGTGTCGGCTACGCACCGCTGTTCGAAAGCGTCACGCGGTTCCCCGGCCGCGCGGAGGATGCCGCGGGATGGGACGATCTCCTCGGCCTGTCCAATCCCAAGACCCCGTGGAAGGCCCGGTTGCCCAGGATGATTTTCGTGTCAGACATGGGGGACGCCCTGAGCGCCAAGAGGGATTTCGCCTTCCTCAAGGCCGACCTGATGCCGGCAATCCAGTCCGAGGGCGGGAAACGGCACCTCTGGCTGTGGTTGACAAAACAACCCGGTGCCATGGCGGAGTTCGCCCGTGAGGTCGGCGGACTGCCGCCCAACGTCTGCGCCATGACCACCGTCACCAGCTTGGAAACGCTTGGGCGGATCGACCAACTCCGGAAGGTGAATGCCTCCACCCGCGGGTTGTCCCTTGAGCCTCTGTGGGAACGCATCCCGCCGAACAAGATCAACCTCAAGGGGATCGACTGGGTGATCGTCGGTGGCGAGTCGGGCTCCGGCAAGCTGACCCGGCCCTTTGCCCTGGAGTGGGCCGAGGAACTCCGGGACCACTGTCGGAACCAAGGTGTCGCGTTCTTCCTCAAGCAACTCGGCCGCAATCCGTCGAGGGGTGGGAAGGTGTTCAAGCTCCGGGACAAGCATGGCGGCGATTGGGACGAGTGGGATGAATCCCTGCGCGTCCGCGAGTTTCCCAAAGCCTTCCACAAATACCGTGCCGGAGAGATGAAGCCATCGAAGAAGCCGCGACCCATCGTCAAGAAAAAGCCCCCCAAGGATGCCGACGCGGAACTGGTGTCCGCCGGGGACAAGGCTGCATTCAAGCGCCTCGACAAGATCGTGCGCAAGGGTGTGGCGGCGTTCATGGAAGCCGGAACGGCCCTGTTGGAAATTCACGAAAGGAAACTCTGGAAAGGCGGTGGCTTCAGTTCTTGGGAAAGCTATTGCCGCTCGGTTGCGGGCATGTCCAAGAGCCATGCGCACCGGCTCCTTCAGGCGAGCAGGATTGCCCTGGAGTTGGCTGAACCGTCCCCAATTGGTGACGCTTTGCCTTTGCTGCAGCCGGTGGGGGAGTCACAGCTTCGTCCGCTCCACCGGCTGGATGACCGTGAGCAACGCAAGCAGGCGTGGCGGGTCGCCGTCGAAAAGGCCGGTGGCCAACCCACCGCCCTGGAAGTGGCGGATGTGGTTTGCGAGATTCTCGATCCTGAAGCCCCGCAGGGGAATCGCCCGACCCGCTCGCAGCAGCGGATGGACGTGTTGGTGCGGATCAAGGCCGTGATAAAAAAGCGCAAGTCCTGGGAGGATGTGGAGGGACTGCTGAAAGAGCTGGAGGAGTTGCTCTGAGCCGCCCTTCGGCCCGGCGTCGCGGTGGGAGCTGCTTTGCCGCTGAAGGCATCGCGGGGATCTGTTCCAGTCGCCTTGCGGCAACAATGCGGAAGGCGATCACCTTCCTTCCTCAACAGGGTGAACCCGCCGCAATCGTCCTTCCGGTTCATGGTGCGGTTGGGGACTCTTGTGGGGAGGCCGGTTCGGCACCTGCCAACTGGATGGAAGGGGCGCCTGTGGGCCTGGCTGCGAGGTGTCACCGGGTCCTCCCTCAAGCCTTCCTCATGCAAGTCTTGAACCGCCGGACGATCCGTGGCAGGATATGAGCCGCCCGATCAGAAACCACCGTGGACAGGTCCGGACTTCAAATATCCACCAAACCGCCTCACAACCATGGCACCAAACGACACCCGCGATCTCAACGACCTCCTGCACGCATTCGACGCGACCCGCTTGGGCGAGGGCGACCCTGCGGCTGGAGCCAATCTGCTGGTGGCGATGGCGTGCACCCTCGCCGCCATCCAGAAGCCGGGCTGCTGCCTCACGGACTCCCGCGGCTCGACCATTGGCGTCGGTACCAGCCTGATCGTCTCCGGCCCGCTCAGTGCCGCTCTGATCGAAGAGAAGGTCTTGGCCGGTTTGGCCCGCCGGCAGGACAACCTGGTCGATCTCCTGCGCCGGACGCACCGCAGGAACGGCGAGACCGTTGATGACTGCTGCCTGCTTCCGGCGACCAGCCCCGACACCAGGGAATCCTTGCGCGAATCGTTCATCGACAATCCCTCCCTGCCGGGCCTTATGCAGGACCGGGATGGGGAAAGGTTGCTAGGCATCCTGCTTCGCGATCCGTGCCGGACGACCATCCGCGACCTGCGCGAGCGTCCCGCGGTGTTCGTCACCGGCAGCACACCGGTGCGAATTGCGAAGCAGCTCGACCGCTCCCTTCCGGGCAGGCCCCTCGTCCATGCCTGCGTGGACGTGGTTGAGGACTTCACCCGTCTTGGCGGGACGATGGCTGCGGTGACAGGCGGGCGGGGCACGGCGGTGATCACGGACCCCGACGGGCTGTTGGGCGAGGCGCTGCGGACCGGTCTGCCCGGGACGAATTGGATCTCGCGGACGGTCTGGCTCGGCGACGGTCAAGCCTGCCTCAAATCGCCTGAAAACAGGGAAGTCGATCCGGGTGTCATTCTCGAAGGAATCGAAGAGCGCTACAACATCGCGATGGACATCGCCTGGGGAAAGCGCGTCGGCAATCTGACAACCGCGCCGCCGGTGATGCAACGTGAGTTTGCCGG
>Ga0209697_10002509_pt1 | contig 26296 bp, 26 predicted proteins | sample AliMusrvi5mmetaG_FD_184115 | JGI IMG/M metagenome (GOLD analysis project Ga0209697, IMG submission 184115) | Freshwater lake bacterial and archeal communities from Alinen Mustajarvi, Finland, to study Microbial Dark Matter (Phase II) - Alinen... | ecosystem: Environmental > Aquatic > Freshwater...
GTGGCGCTTTGCGGAGCGCTGAGCTACGCGGAGCTGGCTGCGGCACTGCCGAGGTCCGGCGGGGAATACCACTTTCTTTCGCGGATTTTTCATCCGGCGCTCGGGCTGATGGCCGGGATCATTTCGGTCTTTGTCGGGTTTGCCGCCCCGATCGCGCTCGGGGCGATGGCGTTCGGGAAGTATGTGGAATCGGCATTCCCCGGAGTGCCTTCGCTCTTGTCATCGGTGTGCGTGGTTCTTGTGCTGGCAGTGGTCCACGGCTTGACGCTGAAGGTGAGCGGACGATTCCAGATCGTCGCGACCGTGTTCAAAGCGGCCTTGATCCTCTTTTTCATCATCGCGGGTGTCGCGCTGGCTCCCGGCGCGGATTTCCGGCCGAAATCCGCTGACGTGTCACTGATCCTGAGCCCTTCGTTTGCGATTTCGTTGATGTTCGTGATGTATGCCTACTCGGGCTGGAATTCCGCCGTTTACATCGCCGGGGAAGTCCGCTCGCCGGGCCGCACCATTCCGATGGCACTGATGGCAGCGACCTTGGTGGTGACGGGCCTCTACATGGCGCTGAACGCGGTTTTTCTTGCCAGCGCGCCTGCTGCTGAGCTTGCTGGGAAGGTGGAAGTCGGCGAGATCGCCGCGCGGCACTTGTTCGGCAACGGCGGGGGCCGCCTCATGTCGTGCGTGATCGCTGCGGGACTCGTCGCGGCGGTGAGCGCCCTGACATGGGCCGGTCCAAGGGTCGCCCAAACGGCGGGAGAAGACTTTTCCACGCTCGCTTGGTTTGCCCGCAGATCCCCCGGGGGAGTTCCCCGGCGGGCGCTGGTATTCCAGACCCTCATCGTGCTCATCCTTTTGATCACCTCATCGTTCGAGGCTGTTTTGATTTACGCGGAATTTGCCTTGGTCGGGTGTTCGTGCCTGACCGTGCTCGGGCTGCTGGTTCTGAGGAAACGCGAACCGTCGCTTCCCCGTCCCTTCCGATGTCCGTGGGTGCCGTTTGTTCCAGTGGTTTTTCTGGTTGTCGGCCTGTTCAGCCTGATATATACCCTCATTCAGCGACCGGTGCAGGGGGTGGCGGGAATGGCCACGCTTGGAGCGGGAGCAGGATTGTATTTCCTTGTTCGACAAAATCGCGCTAAGTAACTCCGATGCGAACGTTTTTGCTGCTATTGTTGCTTTGTCCCGCAGGCTTCGGGCAGGAGGTGAGGCAGGCCTTGCCGGCGGATGACCGGGTCTCCTCCTGGGATGCGCGGGCGAAATTTCTTGCCGGGCTAGCACTGGCTCCGGACGAACCCCTCGCCAAGTTGCAGGCGCAGTCCGCTTACCGGACCAACTCCGCCGCTTTTGAAAAAACGTGGGCCCGCTACAACGAGCACTACTTTTCCCCGATGCGGGTTTGGTCGGCCGCCGAGCTGGCCCCGAAGATTTCCATGAGCGCGCCGGTCTATTATTTTTTTGGCGGGCCGGATGCGATTTCTCCGCTGGCGTTCTTTCCGGACGCGCCGGACTTCATTCTCGGCGGGCTCGAGCCTGTGGGCAGCGTTCCCAGCCCAAACAGCCTCTCTCCCCAAAGATTGTCGGCCGCGCTGGAGAGCCTGAGAAAATCCACCGACGTGATTCTCTCCTTTGGTTTTTTTATCACCAAGGACATGCGCGCCGAACTAGAAGCCGGCGAGTTCAAAGGGGTCGCGCCGATCATGCTCGTTTTTCTGGCCGTCAGCGGCTGCGAGGTGCTCGATGTCTCTTATTTCGGGGTGAAAGCGGATGGGAGTTCCGAGGAATACGGGGCGGAAGCCCGGCAGTCGAAAGGCGTGCTTCCCGGAGTGAAAATCACGTTTCGGAAGAGCGCGCTCTCCGCGCCGCAAAGAATTCATTATGTCCAGGCCAATGTCGCGGACGACGCCCTGCACAGCGACGGCGGGCTCCTCCGCTGGGCGGAAAGTTTTGGCCCGGGGAATGTTTATCTCAAGGCCGCCTCCTACCTGCTGCACGAGTCCTATTTTTCCAAGATCCGGGGGTTTCTGCTGAGCCAGGGGCGCTCGGTCCTGCAGGATGATTCTGGAATTCCCTTTTCTTTTTTTCAGGACGGGGAATGGCGGGTCTGGTTTTTCGGCACCTACACCGGGACGCTGGATCTTTTCAAAAAATACCGTCAGCCGAAGCTGGGCGACGCCTTTCGGACCAGCGGTGTCCCGCTCGCCTTCGGCACCGGATACAAGTGGAGGCTGGGGCAGTCCAACCTCCTGCTCGCCGTCAAACAGGAGCCCCCGAAAGCCGAACCCGTCAGCGCTCCCTCGAACTGAAAAGAGACCGGAGAAATTCCGGGTCTTTGAACTTCGATGGATGCCCGAGCCGCACAACCACAGCCCCTAGCGAGGGAATGATGTAAACCCGCTGGCCGCCCGAGCCCGCCATGCAGACGAGATCCCTCGGCGCAGCATTCGAGAGGCACATCCGTCTCCAGTCCTCCCGGGTCAGGTGGGCAACAATCGCATCCTCGATGTCACGCTGGATGGAATTTCCTGCGGCGCGGTTCAGCCAGAATCCCAGACCATACGCCGGATTCGCCTGCGAGCCGGTGAAGGCCGCTTCGAATTTCGCTTGTGGCATGACGGGGCGGAGCCCGTCGAGCTTTCCGCGTTCCAGAACAAAACGCCCGATTTTCAACAGGTCTCTCGGGGTGAGAATCACGCCGGCCGAAAGATAAATATGGCCCCGCCGGTCGGTGCGCCAGTCAGCAGGGAGGATTCCCAGCGGGTTGAGGAAGTTGGTGAGGGCCTGCCGCGCTCCGTCCGTCGAGCCATCCGTGGCCATCAGGACGTTTCCGATGGATTCATAATGCGAAGGCCCGTAATCAAATCGCTCTCCGGGACGGGATTCCTCCGGCAATGAGGCGGCCGCTTTGCGGACATCTAGGATGTTCTTGTCGTAGAGTTTTCCGAAACCTTCTGAAATCCCGGAAGTTTGGGAGAGAAGGTGGCGGAGGGTGATGGGTTCCCGGCCACGCCGGACCACATCCTCAAGCGAGGGTTCGCGAAGGCTCAGGCAGGCGAGAGCCGTCACGCTTTTGGTGATGCTGAAGACACGCGACGGCGTTTGCGAGTTGTAGCCGGGCTCGTAGAATTCGGCATCTGGCAACCCTTTCCGGCTGATGATGAGGACCGTCCCCCCGTTGTTTTTGGAGTAACGCTCCGCCGCAGCGAAATCCCACTTGAAACCAGCGCCCGAGAGAGAATCCCATGCGGACAGAGCGGTCGCGAAGACCAGCAGATTGCTGAGAAGACCTCGGGATTTCCCGGCCATTAGCCCGATATTGCGGCGCGTCCGCGATGTGGTGGCAGGCCGATTGGCACCGGAGCCTCCTCCTGTTTGAGCCTGCGATAATAGGAGGAGGGCTTCCAGATGCCCCAACCCGTCTCCCAAGAATGCTCGCAGTTGGCGCACCGTGCATAGTGGGGCTGCCCCGGAATCCAGGGGTTTTCACTTTCGCATTTCGGGCAGATGGTCACGAAAACCGGCTGGCCCTGCAGGATGGCATCGGCATTTTTCTCCACGGGCACATCGATATCGCACGCTTCCAATGGCAGGTCGAAATTGCGTTCCCGGCTGCAGCGTTCAAAATACCGCTTCTGGGTGGCATCGAGAAGCTTGATGATCCCCGCCGTGCTGAGAAATCGGCGATCCCTGCGGTCATCGAGCATGTGCAGGGCGAGAAGGATCTTCATTCTTGCCTTCGTTGTCAGGCGGATGTGCAGGTCGGCCGCTAGGGTGGAAAACATCTCCGCAAGCTCTGGAGGCGAGGGGACGGAGAAGTGCAGGGTGGCCCGGAACATCTCCTCCGTTTCCGCCGAACTCCGCAAAATCGGGCGGACGCTATCGCGCGATCCGCTGAAGATCAGGATCGTATCCTCGCCGCATTGGGACAAGACCGTGCTCAGCACTTCCCGTGCCTTCGTCGAGGAGAGCCGGGAACCATGGCGTTCGACCAGCGCGGGGGAATGAAGGAAGAGGACTCCCCCGCGTGCGGATTGAACGGCTTGGGGCACGGCGTCACCGCCCGATAGAAGGCTTTCCATGGTGGCTTCGACGACCTTTCCTCCTGACGAAAGAATGCCCAAAGTGCCGAGAGATTTGGAGAGCAACGTGGCGGCCTGCCTGCGGCCGCTGCCTTCTTCCCCCTCAAAAATGCAGTGAAACTTCAACGGCGGGACCGGCAGCCCCCGCTTGCGGCGTTGAATCGCCGCGTGGGCCTGGTGCAGGAGAGTTTCCATGACCGTCTTGGAGGCACTCATGCCGATCACCTGATGGATGTCAGCGAGCACTGCCGAGAGCACGTCCCCATGGGAATCCTTTTCCTGGGGCGTTTCGCTGCGCTGCGTCAAATGTCCCTGCATGCACTGGACATCCAGCCCGGCGGAGTCGTCCATGCTGCAAAAATCGACTGCGGCGATGACCTGGTCCAGGGTGACGTGCGCGTAATCCCTCAGCGACTGCTCGGCAAAAACGCAGCCGTGCAGATGCAGCGGGCCGCCGCCTTTCATCATCAGCCCGCCCATGATCTGCTTCTCGAATTCGCAAAACAGCATTTCCACTTCTTTGCAATCGATGAAGTGCGCCCCGAGTTGGTTTCCAATAAAGAGCGTTCCCGCGCAGTAGATCTGGGTGTCCTGCGCATGCAGCCCGGCCCCCGGATTCCCAGCCTCATCCCTGAAAGCGCCTTCAATGCGTGAATGGAAGAGGCTCAATCCGGAAGTGCCCTCGGCGGAGATCCCGACTTTGCAGCCGGAGACGGTCGTTCCGGTCAGCTCGCCCCTCGCTCCACGGGAGAGAATCAGCCCTGCCTCCGCGCGCTCGAGGCGGGAGTTTTCAAAATAAATGGCTGTGTCGTTTCCGGAGGAATGAATGCCGCCGGGGATATCGCAGTTCGAAAGGATGACGCACCCGCGCGTCTGCAGCACGGCCAGGCTGTCCTCGTCTCCCGGCACAATTTCGATTCCGGTGAGCCAGAGCGAGACATCTTCCTCAACCAGAATGGCCGGGCTCTTGGCGGGGCCATGGAATCGGACGGTGCCGGGGCGCGCGGCCCGGATGGCAAGATTTTTTGAAATTTTCGGCGCCGGATAATTTCCCGGAGGAAGAATAATGCAGTCCTCCCGGTGCGCTTTCCGGACCGCGATCTGATACGCGTGCTCCGGCGTGGAGCCATCTTCCGGTTCCGGGATGACGACATCGCGGACGCGGGAGGGAGGATAAAGTTTTTCCAGAACGCCCGGAAGCATGGAAGGACGAAGGGAAGACTTCATGAGAAGCGAGTATTGAAAGGATCCACTATATTGGAATGGGAAAGTGATTTTCCTCAGTGCACGCGGAAAAGTCCAGTGGAATGCAGACGCAGGCTGGTCCCGCGATTGGCGAAGCTATTTCCCTGTTGCTTTTGAGGCATGGCAAGAGCAAGATGCCACAGGATCAATCTCCCGTCCAATTCATACAATGAGCCAACAGCCAAGCGCCCTCGATCAACTCAAACAATTCACCACGGTCGTGGCGGACACCGGGGATTTCGAATCCATCCGGAAGTATGCCCCTCAGGATGCGACGACAAATCCGACACTGATTTTCAAAGCCGTCCAGCAGGCCGAATACAAACATCTCCTCGACAAAGTGGTTGCAGATAGCCGCGGCAGCTCCCTCGCCGGGGAGGCCCTGCTGCGGGCGGTTATCGATGATCTGCTGATCGCTTTCGGCCGGGAGATTTTGACGATCGTTCCGGGCCGGGTGAGCACCGAAGTCGATGCCAGGCTCTCCTTCGATGCGGATGCCACAGTGAAAAAAGCCCGCTACCTGATCGGGCTCTATGAAAAATCCGGAATCCCGCGGGAGAGGATCCTCATCAAGATTGCTTCGACGTGGGAAGGTGCCCGCGCGGCGGAGGTTTGCCAGAAGGAGGGAATCAACTGCAACCTGACCCTGCTCTTTTCGCTGCCGCAGGCCATCGCATGCGCCGATGCAGGAGTCCGGCTCATCTCGCCATTCGTCGGCCGGATCTACGACTACTACAAGGCCACCACCGGCAAAGAATTCTCGGGGGCCGGGGATCCCGGCGTCCAGTCGGTCGAGAAAATTTACACCTATTACAAGAAGTTCGGATACAAAACCCAGGTCATGGGAGCAAGTTTCCGCAACACCGGTCAGATCGAATCCTTGGCCGGGTGCGATCTCCTCACCATCAGCCCCGATCTCTTGGAGGAATTGCAGAACTCCAAGAAGGAGATCGTCCGCCAACTCGATTCAGCGGCGGCCGCCGGCGCGGATGTGGACCGGATTATTCTCGATGAAAAGTTGTTCCGCTGGATGTTGAACGAAGACGCCATGGCCACGGACAAACTGGCGGAAGGAATCCGAAAATTTGCAGCCGACATCGTCAAACTGGAAGGTATCATCCAAAAATCCCTATGAAATCCCCGCTTGTTTTCCGCGCAACGCTCTTCCTGTTTCTGGCCATCCTGCCCGGGCCGCTCTTGGCCGCCTCCGCCGAGCACCCGGGCTCAGTCCCCGTTTTGCTCGGCCTGGATTCCGTGAGAAATGAACTCGGGCTCACGAAAAGCCAGTGCGCCAAACTCGACAAGATCCGCGCGGATTTCAAAGCGGACGCCCACTCGATCACCACGCGGCCCCCTTCGACTCCGGTGGAGAAAAACGCTGCCAATTCGACCGTCAAGGCTCTGGTGACCAAATACAACGAGCGGGCCATCGCCGTCCTCACCCCGGCACAGCATGAGCGGCTTCTACAAATCGAGCGCCAAACCCTAGGGGGGTTGATATTATACCTGCCTGCCGAACAGAAACGGCTTGGGCTCACCGCCGGACAAATTGACGCCATCGGGAAAATTCATGACGAGGGAGAGGCTTTTGCCAGCCGCGTCACAAGTTCCTACGAGAAAGGGGACATGTCTCTTCAAGAGCGGTTGGCAACATTGAGAAAGCACCGCCTCAAGCAGGCTGCCAAATGCCTGCGCGTGCTCACCCCCGCACAGCGCAAGACTTTTCAAACCTTGCAGGGAAAGGAATTCAAACCGGCTTGAGTTGTTGGACCCTCAAATGGATTCTGGATTTTGATGTCGCCGGGAAATTCAGCATCCCATTCTCGATGCACAAGGGACATGTGGTGTTTGTCCGTCTAGTGAGGAAGGCATTTGTGTTGTGAAAATCACCCTCTCGACCCGGGTCAGCCCATTCAAAGACGCCCTCTACGTGGGGTTGTCGGTGCTCCTGTGCTTTATCTCCTCCGCCTATTTTATTTACAGCCAGGCCAGTGCCCGGAACAACATCCACAACCGCCAGCGGCTGGAATCGATCGCATGGAGGACAGCCAGCGCGCTGGATATTTCGGAGCATGAGAGACTGACCCGGACCCCTCCGGGCCAATTGAAGGCCAAGGAATACGCGGACCAGCAGAAGCCGCTCAAAGAATCCAAGGCGAGCGAGCCGTTGCTCTCCCGCATCTACACTGTCGCATTTGATCAGGAACTGCCGCGCATGGTGTTGGACAGCGAGGGGTTCCCGGCGAGAACATGGGAAAGGCTTCCTATCCAGCCCGGGAAGAGCGGCGATTTCAGCAAGGAAACCATTTATTTCTGCGCGCTCTCCGTTCAGACGACCGGCAAGGGATGGGTCGGGGAAATCGCTTATCCCGGATCCGCAGAATCGCTCGTTGTCGCCATGGTTCCGATCATGTCCGGGACGGGCCATCCCAAAGGCGTTCTCGTCGTCGAGTCCACTGCGGACCGGCTTCAGCCGACGCTCGCTTCACTCCGCTCGGCGGCATGGTCGTCGGTTTTAATCGGTGCGGCGGTCTCGCTCACCGTCGCCCTCGCCGTTTACTCCTTTCGCCGGAGGAATTTGGCCGATACGGAAAAAATCGTGAGTGTGGAGAGGGCGGAGAAAGCGCTGGTCGGCGCTATCGGCGAAGCCATTTACCGATACAACCCGTCGACGGATGAACTTGTCTGGCAGGGCGATCTTGCGGACCTCGGTTGGCCTGGGCAGGAAGATGGACCGAAAAGCAGGACGGACTGGATCGCATGCATCCATCCGGAAGATGTTCAGCGATGCAAAACAGCCTGGAGTGGAGGGGACGGCACGAAATGGAATGTGGAATATCGTATCTTCGGAAAGAACAAGCGGCTGTATTCGCTGCTTGACCGGGGCCAGCATGTGGAAGTCACCCATGGCCAGGTTCTTGCCGTCGGCACAATTCTCAACCTCACGCCTCTCCGTGAAGTCGAGAGAAGGCTGCGAGACGTCTCGGATGCGGCCGGCGAGTATATCTGGGAGGTCGATTCCGAGTGCCACTACACGTATTTGTCAGATCGTGTGGTCGATGTTCTGGGCTATCCCGTGGAGAAATTGATCGGGCGGCACTTGCTTTCCTTTGTCCCCGCCGATGATGCGGAATCGGTCCGAGGAGTTTACGAATCCCTCATGCTGGAAAAAAAATCCTTCCGGGATTTCGAACACCGCATGCTCCGTGGAGACGGGGAGATTATCTGGCTGAGCATCAACGGTGTGCCGGTGAGCAATATCGTGGGGCAGATCACGGGATATCGGGGAGCCGGACTAGATATATCCGCCAGGAAGCATGCGGAACAGGAATTGATCCGTGAAAAGGAAGCCGCCCAAGCAGCGGACCGGGCCAAGAGCGAGTTCCTCGCCGTGATGAGCCATGAGATCCGCACTCCGCTCAACAGCGTGCTCGGCTTCGCGGACCTCCTCACGGAAACCACTCTCGACGCGATCCAAAAAGAACAGGTGGACATGATCCGCCGGAGCGGGGACGCCCTGCTCGTGCTCCTGAACGACATCTTGGATTTCTCGCGGATTGAATCTGGAAAAATGCCCATCCAGCCATCTTCTGTGGATATCCGCGAGTGCCTTCGAGACGTGGTGGATTTGTATCGTGCAACCGCTCAAGCAAAAGGCGTGGGAATGCGCATTGACGTGGATGATTCTGTCCCGAACGCGCTTTGCACCGACCCCGGCCGCCTGCGCCAGATCCTGCTGAACCTGATTGGGAATGCCGTGAAATTCACTCCCTCGGGAGAAATCATGGTCTCGGCGAGAAGTGCCAGCCACGATCCCGAGGACGGACGTTTCCCGTTGCTCGTCGAGGTCGCGGATACCGGAATCGGAATCCCGCCCGACCGCATCGCCCGGCTGTTCAAACCTTTTTCGCAAGCGGATTCCTCGACTACGCGCAGGTTTGGCGGGACCGGACTCGGTCTGGCGATTTGCAAACGCTTGGCGGAATTGCTTGGGGGTGATGTGTCCTTGGTCAAGTCCTCTCCCTCGGGAAGCGTCTTTGCCCTCGAACTCGCCTTGGTAACGATGCCCGCTTTCTCGGAGTCCGAACCGGTTGCGGGCATACACGTCAGGACGGAGAATGAAGAAGGCAGACGCGGTGGAAACTGGCGGCTTCTCGTCGTCGAAGATAATGCCATAAACCGGATGCTTTCCCAGCGCATGCTCCTCTCTCTCGGATTTGAAAGCGATTCCGCCGAGAACGGCCTGGCGGCGGTTGAGGCGAATGAAAAAAATCCCTACGACATCATTTTCATGGATCTGCAGATGCCGGTCATGGATGGGGTCGAGGCCGCTGGAAAGATCCGCGCCTTTGAAAAATCGCACCCGGAATTCTCTCCGGCCTGCATTATCGCTCTCACCGCGGATGCCATGTCCGGAGATCGACAAAGGTGCTTGGATGCGGGAATGAACGACTATCTCAGCAAGCCAATCCGCCGTCCGCATTTGTCCGCTGCTCTCGAAAAAGCCGTCCAAGCCCTTTCGCTCGCGCGCGAAACCTAACTCTGTCGCCCGCGATGCTCTGCGGACTATTCGGGCGGGCGCACGCGACGGAAATCGGTGCTTTGCCTTTGATCTGTCTGAGGTAGGGTGGGGGACGTGATATTTGACACGCTCAGATCCGCGGTGGATCTCTACAACCACCTTCCGCGCTACCGCGAAATCCTGTCGGTTCTTTTCAAATACGGGTTTGCTGATGTCCTGCGCCTTGTCGCCCTCCAGCATATCCTCCATATCGAGGATGCCACGATCCGCACGCATCCGGCCGACGAAATTCTCTCGAAGCCGCTTCCTGAGCGGCTCAGGTTGGCACTGGAGGAACTCGGGCCCACGTTCATCAAGTTCGGACAGATCCTCAGCAGCCGACGCGACCTGATCACCGATGATTATTTCATCGAGCTGACAAAACTCCAAAGCGGAGTCCCGCCATTTCCAGGGAAAGAGGCCCGCAAAATCGTCGAACGGGAACTCGGACACCCGATGCGTGTGCTTTTCTCCGATTTTCATGAGAAACCCATCGGGAGCGCGAGCATCGCCCAGGTTCACCAGGCAGTTCTCAAAAATGGCATTCCGGTTGCCATCAAGGTTCAACGACCGGATATCGAAAAAACGATCTCTCTGGATGTGGCTATCCTGCATGATTTGGCCCGGTTTGTGGAAAAGCACGTGCCCGAGTCGGCGGGCCTGAATCCGACTGGCGTCGTGCAGGAGTTCACCGAGACGCTGCAAAGGGAGTTGGACTTTGAAAATGAGGCATCGAGCGCGGAACGGTTCGCGGAGCAATTCGAAGGAAATCCCCACATCAAGGTTCCGAAGGTTTACAGGGACCATTCGACTTCGAGGGTGTTGACGATGGATTTCATCACCGGCATCTCCATCACAGATAACGCTGCTCTTTTGGCCCAGGATACTGATCCTGTTGATCTCGCCGTGACCATGACCGGCCTGATCTACGAGCAGATTTTTGACCACGGTTTCTTCCACGGAGACCCTCATCCTGGCAATATGACCATCCTGCCCGACTCCCGAATCGCGCTTTACGACTATGGTATGATGGGGAAATTCACTCCTCAGATGAGGGAAAGCATCGCTCTTCTGGTAAGCGGTCTGGGAGAAAAAAATCACGCCCAGACCACCCGATCCATCCTCGACCTATCCGAAGAAGGTGTCGCGCTCGATCAAATGCACCTTCAGTCAGAGGTGGAAAAGTTCGCTGAACTAAATCTTAATAAACCACTGAAAGACATAAGTCTAGGTGCCGTATTTAACAGCTTACTGGACTTGCTTCGCGACAATCACCTGAGAATGAAACCCGCGTTTTATCTTGGCATAAAGGCTCTCGCGCAGGTGGAAGCTATTGGCCGCACGCTGGATCCCAACCTGAATTTCATCATGCTCGGGGAACCGTATGCTACTCGTGTTCTCGTTGGAAAATTCGGCGCAGGCCGCGTCGGCACAATCCTGAAGGGGGTGGCGCTCGAAGCGCTCGATTTCCTCCGGGATTTTCCAGGGGATTTCCGACAATTCTATCAAAGCGTCAGGAGGGGGAAAATCAACATACCCCTCCAGCACAGAATCGATCCCAAGGGCTTTGAACCCCTCCGAACAACACTGGATTCCATCGCCAACCGCCTCGCGAACGCTATCCTGACCGCCTCGATTCTCATTTGCTCGAGTATCGTTATTCTCGCTTCGGTTCCACCTCACGTCGCCCGTGTCAGCGTGCCTGGGGCGATCGGCCTCCTTTTTGGAGCCTACATGTGCCTGCGACTCTTCCTGTCCATCTGGAAACATGGCGGACTCTGAGCGCTGCCGCTCTAATTTCATCCACAAATAGCCCGGGCCTTCGTTTAACGGCCAGAGAAGTGAACGGAGAATCCCGCTCACAACTTGTTCACAGATCAATAACCGACGGGATTCCAGGTTGATATGTATAATATCATATAATATATGTAGTGTATAATACAGTGATCACGTCATGCAAAAAGACGTGCATCAACTCAAAACGGCGGAAGGCAATCGCGCTTCCGGTAAACAGATTCGTCTGGCAACTGGCGTTGAATCGTCTGGTGATTTCTGCGCGTGTGCATTTCCCGGCGGGAATGTTCTTTTTCGCCTCAAGTCTCCATCGCCTGATGAAGTCAACTTTCTTCATCGGCTTCTTCTCACCCTGACGCCGGAACAATCCGCAACCCTTTTGGAGGGCGGAAAATGAAACGTCTGAACGTTCAAGATCGCAGCGGGATTCGCATCACGCTTTTCTTCTTCCCTGAGCACGATTCCGCTCTCGGTCACTTTGCTGATCTGTGGGAAGTCCATTCTTGGCGTTTCTCGGATGGTAAGCGCGTTGGTCGTCGATATTTCAAGTCGTTTGTTCCTGCTGCTACGTATTTTAACAAGTTGGTCAACAAATATCAGGAGTCCGGGAAATGAGTGCGTCGCCTCAAAGAAAGTCCGTTCCTTCCGTGCTTACCTCCGCGCCCATGAAAAAAGGGCAAAAGCGGTTTGTGGTCGGTCAGCGTGTGGCAATCAACTGTTTCGAGGGTTTCACGGTTCGCCGGGTCGGGACAATAAAAGCTGTCGGGAAGTCTGATTTGTTCGTCCAGTTTGACGGGCGGAACTTCCCGCAGGTGTTTCCCCGGTTTGCGGTGATTCAAGAAAAGGGGGTCAAATGAGCGATCTCCTTCTGTTCCCCTGCTGGAAAAAGGTTTCTGTTGGCCGGAATATCCCGGTTTATCAGCGCGTGATCTGGCTCAACTCTGAGGTTGGGCGGTCCCTCGTGGCGTTCCTTTCCTTGGTCGGCACGCAAGCGCGGGTCACTGTCCGTTGGGAGGAATGTGGGGCGATGGTTTGCCCGATTGTCTCTCATTCCGCTGACGGTATTTCCTCGCTTTCTCGGGCTTTCCAGTGGGCCGAATGGCAAATCTCGGATCTAGATTCGGAAGTCGAACCGCGCAAGCGTTCCAAAAAGGCTGCGAAGCCCATTTCTGTGGAAAAGGAGGCCGCTTGAAAACTGTTGCTGCTCTTTTTGTCTGCAAATCTTCGCCTTACTGGCTTTTCCCTGGTGTCGAGTGTTGGGATATTTCCCATGACGCTAGGAACTTTGCAGGTTCTGAGCCTGTCGTTGCGCATCCTCCATGCCGTGCTTGGGGAAAGCTGCGTTGCATGGCAAAACCTCGGGAAGATGAAAAGGAGCTGGCGTTTTTCGCTCTTTCCCAAGTCCGGAAAAATGGCGGTGTCATGGAGCATCCCGCCCGTTCTTCCTTCTTCACTCTTCTTGGTCTTCGTCCTGGGGTTTGCGACCATCACGGCGGGTATATCATTCCTGTGTTGCAATATTGGTTCGGGCATCGGGCCGATAAGGCAACCTGGCTTTATGTCTGTGGCGTGTCCATGTCGTCAATACCTGCGCTTCCGTATCGCCTCGGATACATGGAGCGGTCGGTTGAAATGATGGGCAAACAAGAACGCGAGCGCACGCCAACTATGTTTGCCCGTTGGCTGGTGGATCTGGCAAGGGGGGTCTCGTGAGTCGTTCCCGTTCCCATTGCACGCCGGGACTACCACCGGAGCCGCAAGGGTTGCAAGGCGATCTCTTCGGCATGTCGCGCAGAGTCCGCCCATTTGACGCGATTTGCCACCCTCAGCAACCTTGCAAAGCTGGGGGGCTTTCTGGCTCTAAGGGTTCAACAGTCGTGAACTATTTAGCGAACTTCTTCCGTCTTTGGGATCAAAGCTTTAGCGGCAGCGCGAAGCGCGAAGCCCGAACATCGGAAAATGCCTCTTTATCTGCCTCGGTTGGGTCTTCTCCTTCGGATTGGAAAACCGACCTTTTCGAGTGCCAGCTTTGCCACGAAAAAAGCCGTGATTGGATCATTGCAACCGTCGGAAACGGCGAAAGCATCTGCCGTGCTTGTTGGCCACGCTTTGCACGCATGCGTTACGGCAAGCGCGAAAAACTTTCCTGTGATGGAAACGGGGGGGCCTGCGCGACATGCACGCCGTGTAGGTCTTCCCGTAAATATGTAATGAAAGACACTTATGAAACGTGATGATATAGAAGAATGTATTTGTCCTGAATGCGGGGATTCCTATTGCCTATGGGCTGGCGGTCCAGACGGTATCGTTTGCCGTAGCTGCGGGGCTGAACTGGATGAATCGGATTTCCTGGATAATGACGAAGGCGACGATGACGACCGCGACGATGACGACGGCGAAGGGGGTTGGCTGTGAAAACGATTGCATTGCAGTCAAACGGCGTTTTGTGGGTTGAGCTTCGTCAGGTCGGCAAGCGTTACCTCGTGAAAAGTTACGAATTCAAAGTCATTACCCGCATGAAATGGTTCCGTAACTTAGCGGCGGCGGCAAACGATTTCGTTGAGGTCTGCGGTTTGGATGAAACCGACCTTGAAAAGATTTTCCATTCGGAAAAGAAAGGAGGTGAAAAATAACATGTTGAACCTACTTGCAGACGCGGCTCCTGATGTTGCGGGGATCGCTACCAGTGCGGGGACACTCCTCGGAAACATCTACCCCATTGTCATTGGGGCAGTCAGTTTCGGAATCCTCGTATCGCTCGTTAAGCTCGTGAAACGGCGCTAAGCCGTTTCAGTGCTGACAGTATGCGCTCCCCGGTGCGTTCAAACCGGGGACCACTTTTTTTTATGACAAACACAGCACAGCAAGCGTTGGAATTCATCATTGGGTTCATTCTCCCGGTGGTCGTTGTATGGGCGTTAACACGTACTCGTTTATGATGTCGCATTATCCTGCTTCCGAAAGTGGAAACGAAGTTTCCAAGATCCAACGGGACGTTGGGGCCTTCGGCCTGAGAACCACCGGAGGTATAGAAACCTGTTTATGAAAAAGCTGATTCTCATATTGTCGTTCGTCGGTTCGCATGTCTTCGCGATCACTACCGCGCAACTCGATGCTGGCGGAACTTTCAGCACTTCTTCCGGTACATTCACGATTCCCCCTGGGAGCAACTCGGGCGGCGGGGCCATCTATCCATCGAATTACACAGGAACAATCTTTCCTACTCTTCTGCCTTATTACAAGAATCCGAAAATCGTTTATTCCGCGCCCAACCTGCTTTTCTACGTTCAGCGTATTTCCGATAATGTCTGGCTCCAACAATACTGGTGCGCTTTATCAACGCCTGTTTTCGTGGCTCCGGTAAGCCCTCCATCGCAAGATACGAATGCTTATCAAGTGATGGGCAATATTGGCGCGTTGACAAACAGCATGACTGCATCAGTCAAAATTATTACGAACGACGGGAAAGTATGGTCCGCAAACGTGGGTCCTGATGGGACGTGGGGCATGTATTTCCCTGGTGATGAGGGAAACCAGACTTTTATCCCTGTATTCACTTATTACGATCAAGTTGAACCGGGGTCCACTCCCATCGCTACCTATACGGCGCAAGGCGCGTCCGTAGTGCTTCCCCCTTACGATTACAACACGAATGTTCTGCAAACCACAAATGAGGCTTCGCTAGCTCCCATTACTCGGTCCACTGTCGGCGAGGTCGTTGGGTCCGATGGGGCCACCCATAATATTAACCAGTACTCCGGCGGTGCCATCGGCACGGTGACGGCAAGCGGAACAGGAACGGGAGTCGATTACGCTATTCAGGGGGCGGCGGTTGGATCCGGTGCGGGTGGCTCGTTCTTGGCTGCATCAAACGCAATTCCCCAAGATAATGCGGATATAAAGAACCTTCTTCGCGAGGCAAATATCGAGCGAAAGGCCTATGGTGACGCCAACCACACGGATCTGGTGGCCATCCAAAAACTCCTTTCATCGACCAATAGCGCGACAAATTCTCCTTCCCCCACTCCTTCGCCAACGCCAACGCCAACGCCAACGCCAACGCCCAATTTTCCGATATACGATGCCTCGACCGCCACCAACTATTTTGGGAGCAAGCTCGGCACGTTCAATCCGTCGGGATACATGACGAACGCGCCCACCGCCGTTTCCACCAGTCAAGGGGGCGGAAGTGATTTCTGGCAAATTACTGGTTTCGGCAAGACGTTTAACTTCAACCCTGCGACCAACGCCGACGTTTCATTTTTAGCAAATTGGGTGTTTTCAGTTATTACTTGGTTAGGTACGGGATACTTGTTTTATAGCCTGACCATAATGTTTTGGGAGACGATGGTTGAATTAGGTAAGACGCCACAAATCCAGCTTCCCGAGCTTCAAACATCCGGCGAGGCATTCACCTTCGGCGGCAGTTTCAACCTTGGGATTTTCGTGCTTCCTGTGTATGCCGTATGGCTGATCGCGGGTTTGACGCTTTTCTACACTGTCATCTCGACCATAATAAACACGAAAGTTGGTCTGGATGTTCCGGGGTTGGTGTCAACAGGTGATTCGCTTTTGAGGTCCGGGGGCAATGGGCCTTTCTCAGCCGCATGGAATCTCTTCCTGTGGTTCGTGCCGGTTGGTCATCTGCTCAACTGTTACGGGACGTTTATGTGGTTCTTGGTTTGCAGGGTTCCCTTGTATCTCGGATGGGCATCTCTCAAAGCGTGGATGCCGGGGGCGTGAGTATGAAAACAATTATCCTAGCTTTCCTGGTTGCCTGCGGTTCGGCCATGTGTCAAGATTCATCGACGATTTACAATGGCACCGTCTCCTCTGAACTGGTGAATACGATTTCTTTCTCTGGAGGATCACAGCATGTTAGTTTCCCATCTGGTATGACAATATCGAATGTCCCTTATGGAACAGTGGTTACTCTCGAAAGTGGCGTTCCTGTTAGTGGAGTTTACACTTATTCCGTGTTATTCTCGTTTACCTGTGATGCTCCGTTTATACTTGTTCCTATTGAAATCGCAGATGGCGGCGGTGTCACTGTTACGAAATTGCAAGCGGGTGAACCATTCGGAACAGATAGTTGCCTTCGTGCTGGTTTCTCTTTCGGTTTGTCTGTCGCTGGGGCAATGCTTCTTTTGAACCTGGTTTCGATCCTAAGAAAACCCGTCTGCGAAAGCTGATAAATGTCATCGCGTGCAATAAGCGGAAAACCTGGGGGCGGGAAAAGCTACTACGCAACTTCGCTAGTAATTCAGGAACTTCTTGACACTGACCGGGCGATTGTCACCAATATTCCGCTGATTGAATCTCGGATCGCCGAAGTTCTGGCGGAAAAGGGCAAACAAATCGACGTTTATTCTAGGATCGTACGTTTAGATGAGCCGAAAGCGGATGAGGCGAAAAAACTTCAGTCGTTTTGGCGGTATCGCGCCGGTGGTGTGATCCTGCCAGACATTTCTCAGACTGACATCAAAGCTGGTGTGCGGCCGGATGAAATGTCGTTCGGTTCAGGTGTCCATTATTTTCTGGATGAGTGGCACAAGTTTTGCAACTCTCGCCAGTGGGCTGAGACCGGGCCTCTGATTCTTTGGTATATCTCACAGCACCGTCATTTTGGCGATGATGTGACGTGGATTACCCAGCACGTACAGAATGTCGATAAGCAGTGGAGGTCGGTAACTCAGGATTACACTTATGTTCGTAACTTCTCGAAAGAGAAGTTCCGGGGTTTCACAAAGGGCGGCAGTTTCCACAGGGATTCATTCCTCGAACCGTTTACGGGTCTGCAAACGCCACAAGAAAGTGAAGATTTCAAGCCGGACTGGAAAGGCGTTGGCTCGTGTTATCATACGTCGATTGCGCACGGTGCGGCAGACAAGGGGCAAAAGGCGAAGGGATTGCCTGTGTGGGTGCTTTATGTCGGAATCGTCGTGGTGTGCGCTTTGGTCGCGCTCGGGTTCATGTATGGGCCGAACTACGTTGCAGGCAAGATGATTAAAAAGAGCGATAAAGATGCTGCCGTGCTTCGGGAAAAAATGGCGGCTTCCTCGCCCTCCGCGCCTGCTACGGTCGGCAAATTTAAGAATCCTGGGTCCGCTCCTCTCGATACGCCCGATCTGAATAAGCAGAAAGTAGAAAAGGAAATCATCAACTTGGCTGTTCCGCTCGCGAACATCACAAGCGGTGAGGCTGTTTTCTCGCTTGGGTCGCTAGATGCCACCGTGATGGTCAAGGCGTCTCCATTCGGACAGTCTGTCATTGTGTCAGGGTCAAGCCTTCAAAACGTCACGGCGGCCGCGCAGGCGGTCAAGATGATGGATTCCGCGCGGGCTTCAACTGTGATGATTCAGGCCGTTGTTGCTCGGACCACAAAGGGCAAATCCTCGAATGTCGGCATTTGGCACACTTTGCAGGATGTGGTTGCGTCCGGTGGGTTCGGGTTGGGCAACCTGGCATTTGATCCTATGACCGGAATAATTTCCATGGGATCGGTTACGGCCGCAAAGGAAGTCATTCGCATAATGGGTTCGCAAAACATTGGGCGTTCAAACCTGCTTGTGGAATCTCGCCCTGTGATCGCCACGACATCTGGCACGGAAGCTTGGTTCTCGAGCGGCCAAGAAGTTCCTGTGCCAGTCACCACTCAGACCGTTGGCAACTCTCAAACGTCCATACAATACAAAACCGTTCAATTCTCCTTAGGCGTGCTTCCTGTCGTGCTGCCTGATGGCTCCATCGCTTTGACTGTGAAACAATCCAATGCGGACATTGTTGGCGAGTCAACCATTGCCGGGAATACGGTCCCCACTGTCGCGAGTCAAAGCCTTTACACTCGGCTTTCTCTGCACGAGGGGCAAGTGGCTGTAATCGGCGGGATCCATGTTTCTAACCGTTCCGACGATTCCAACTCGTTCCCTGTGCTCGGGGCAATCCCGCCGCTTTCCTGGCTTCTCGGCAACCGCGACAAGAAAACGGAAGAGTCGGAGCTTGTAATTATGCTGACGGTCTATCGAGTCGAAAACGGCTCAAATCCTTTACCAGTGAGGCGGGCCGAGCTTGTCAAGCTGAATATTTCTCAAAATGGGAAAAACGCGCGGGGCGTATCCTCGTATGCAGTCAAGAAGAAAGAACAAATAAGATGAAAATGAGAGCATTGGTCGTTTCCGACAACTCGGAAACACGAAAGAACAAAGAAGGCGTCGAAAAAACCTACCGCACGTTGGCTGTTGTGGATCAGGACGACGACGGGGCCACGTTGGAGACCATGGTTAAGATCGGGGTCAATCCTGACGACAGCAAGGCCAGCGGGAAAAACTTGGCGGGCAAAATCTGCTCGTTCAAGATTCGCGACATCTCCCAAGATTGGCGGGGGGTCTCCCTAAAGGCCGATCTGTCCAGCATCGACGGCAGCAATAAGTTCGTGCCGGAACAGAAAGCTGCGTGATGGGCTTAGAGTTTCACGAGTTGGCGGCGGATGCGGGCGAAGCCCGCGCCGCCGTCACTCGTGGGCTTGTCAACCATACTATATCTGTTCGCGACACCGTTGTAACGGGGGCGCGTGTCTATCGTCGGGACGTGGTTTTGAGCAAGGGATTCCCGAAAGGGGTCAACCGCTGCAAGAATGGGCGGGCCGGTGAAGATGGATCGGGCGGAGCAATCAAGGAGTTTTCCATGCGGAGCCGTTTTCGGCTCCTGCACACTGTCAAAAATGCGGACTGTGATTTCTTTTGCATGGTAACTTTGACTTATCCCGCAGAATTTCCGTGCACGGGGCCGCAAACAAAGCGGCATTTGCAAAACTTCCGGCTTCGTCTCCTGCGGAAGTGGCCGACGATCGGGGGCGTCTGGTTTTTGGAGTTCCAGCGGCGGGGGGCTCCTCACTATCACGTTTTGCTGACTCTCAAGCTGTGGGAGATGGGCGAGCTGGTGGAAAGAGAGCGGCGGCACAACAAGCTCGGCGCGAGAAAATATCGGACCATCGAATGGGTGCAGGATCTGCTTTCCTCCTGGTGGTATGAAATCGTTTCTAGCGGGGATTTGCGGCATCTGCGGGCCGGGACCGCGGTTGAGGTCATCGAAGAGGAGCAAGGCGCGTTGCGCTATGCTGCCTGCCATGCGGCAAAACCGCATCAAAAGAAAGTGCCCGAAGGGTTCGCGGATGTGGGGCGGTTCTGGGGGGTCATTGGTGGGATCAAGGCAACGTGCCTCGATATTCAACCAGCGGATACGGAAGCCATATTCGAAAAGCTCGGTGCGGCGGCCATGAGCAACAAAGGCCGTGTGAAAAAATACCTTTGGGACGCCAGCGGGGAATTTACATGACCGCTTGCAAAATCAAGGCGATGGTCATTGCGAGGATGAAAAGCGCGAGGGTTGAAAGAATCACGATTCCCTGCGTGTCGAGTCCTGGGGGCTTCTCGTCCGGCAGTTGGTCTTTCCCGTCAAGTGCTCTGCCAACTCTGACGTACGATTTTATCTCCTCGATCCATGCTTGAACTTCCGGTGACATGCGCGGGATTCTGCTCTTATTGTCGGGAAAAGAAAAGTGGAAAAAGCGCATTGAAAAAGGCAAGTTGGCATGATTTATGTTCGGCAGGAACCGTGCCAAGTGTCCGCTTGGCATGAAAATATATTTTCTTTTTTCTGCATTAATATCTTGACCGATATATGTAGTGTATAGTTGGAGGGTGGAGGCTCTTGGAAACGCGTGCCCCAAGGTTGATACGACCACCTCGGCTTGATCGGCTCTCGTAGCGTCAATTTCGTCAGCCCTCCACGATCCAAGTAGAGTTTGTGGTCCCTGATGCGCTTGCGCCTTTCCTGTCGAGTTTGAGAATCACCGGGAGAATCTTTTCGAGTGCTGAGGCGAGTGACTGCTGGGCTGATCTTGCGCCATTCACAAGGTTCGCGAACCCTGCAGCTTTCGCGGGATTCCGGAAAAGGTATTGGAAGATGACTGCCGGATCGGAGCGCCCACTTTCGGGGTTGATCAAAACCGATCCCGGCAGCGGCAGGTCCTGTTCGAGCGTGTCGCTGATCGTCCGGACCGACAGCATCGGGATATTTGCCTCGCAGCAGACCTGATGCAAGTGTGCGGATTCCAGATCGCCGGCGAGCGCTCCAGACCCCGCACCGGCGCTCGCTTTGGCTTCTGAGGATTCGAGAATATCCGGGACGGTAAGGATCGGGCCGATTTGATAATCGGGAAAGATTCTCAGAGCCCGGACAATTTGAGGGTCGGAGAAATTCTCTCCGATAACAATGGTTCCCACTTCAAGCCCGGGTTGTAGCGCACCAGAAAACCCGGCCGAGACAACGATCTCCGGCCGGCTGCTTTCGATCATTCGTTTCAGAGCCGCAGCGCTGCGCTGGCCGGTGACCCCCAAGGTCCAAATGGAAACGCATAGGCGGCGGCACTGCGCGGCCCGAAACCCCGCGCTTTCAAACTCCATCGCAAAAACCGTGGCGATCATGGCGCGGGAAAGAGGAATTCATACAACCGGCTCTCTCCCTGCGGGGATCCGCGTTGCGATTCCGTGAAGTTCCGGAGGGTTTCCGACTCGAAAAGGTTGGCGTTTGCCTCCGGAATACGCACCAGCAGGCGCTCCCCGCTTTGCTGGCCGGCCTGTGAGGAAAGGACCACGCCTTGGTATTTTCGTGCGGAATGCTCGGCTGCCCGCCTTGCCTCCGATGCGTTGGCAGAAGAGGAAAGAAGAAAGATGGCCCGTCCGTCCGAGATGGCTTCCGGAGGGTGCCAGCTTTTTTCTGCGGCTTGTTCAAGCGCGAGGCGCAACCCGCTCGTATCGGGGCTGGAAACTCGGGGTTTGGAGGAGAAGTTCCGGATGCCGAGCATCAGCGCTGTCAGCGGAGCAGCCAGCGCGACGCCCACGACCGCGATCATCAGGACGACCTGCAAATTCACTCGAAAAGTGGGTTGGTGGCGATTCACATGAACTTGGCGAAGATGGAGCAATTTCCGGTTTCCCGCAAGATCGGACAACGCGGGATTGACCGTTCCCCTACTCTGCCCGATATTCCCGATCCTTCTGATGCCCATTAAAAACACCCGTAACTTCTGCATCATCGCGCACATCGATCACGGCAAGACCACCTTGTCCGACCGATTGCTGGAATTCACCGGCACGATTCAAAAACGCGAGGCGCAGGAGCAGATGCTCGACGCGATGGACTTGGAGCGCGAGCGCGGAATCACCATCAAGGCCCATCCGATCGCCATGGAATACAAAGGCAGGAACGGCACCCATTACCGGCTCAACCTGTCGGACACTCCCGGCCACGTGGATTTTTCCTATGAGGTCTCCCGCTCGCTGGCCGCCTGCGAAGGGGCGTTGCTGATCATTGATGCCGCCCAAGGGGTCGAGGCGCAGACAGTCGCGAACGTCCACTTGGCGGAAAAACAGGGGCTCAGGCTGATTCCCGTCATCAACAAGATCGATCTTCCCAACGCGGATGTCGAGACGGCGAAAAAGCAACTGGAGGACATTCTGGCGATCCCGGCGGATGAGGCGATCCTTGCTAGCGCGAAGGCGGGTATCGGGATCGAAGAAATTTTGGAGGCGGTGATTGAACGGATCCCTGCACCATCCGGAAAATCCGATGCCAGGCTGCAGGCGCTCACGTTCGACTCGACATTCGACACCTACCGGGGGGTTGTCATTTATACCCGCGTGATGCAGGGCACGGTCAAGGCTGGGGATTCCGTCATGCTGATGGCCACCAACGCCACCTACGATGTCAAAGAGGTGGGCGTCTTCAAACCCCAGAACCCCAAGTTCGTGACCCGCGAAAAATTGCAGGCCGGAGACATCGGCTACGTGATCGCCAATATCAAGACCAGCATGGAGGTCAAAGTCGGCGACACGCTCACGGGGGCAAGAAACCCAGCCGAAGCCCCGCTGCCGGGATTTCAAGTGGTGCAGCCGATGGTCTTCAGCGGGATCTACCCGATCAATACCGCAGACTTTGAAAAGCTCAAGGCGGCCATGGGCAAACTCCAGCTCAACGACGCCGCGTTCCATTATATGCCCGAATCCAGTGTCGCCTTGGGCTTCGGGTTTCGTTGCGGGTTTCTGGGCCTTCTCCACATGGAGATCATCATCGAAAGGCTCCGGCGGGAGTTCGATATGGACATCATCGCAACCTATCCTTCCGTCATTTATGAGATTGTTCGCACAAACGGCGAACTTATCAAAGTCGATAACCCGGAACAACTCCCAGATTTCAGCGTCATCGAAGAAATCCGCGAGCCGATCGTTGTCTGCTTCATCATGATCCCCAATGAATACATCTCGCCCATGATGCAGCTCATCATGGAAAAACGGGGAGAAATCAAACACACCGAGTCCCTGGACACGAAGCGAGTCATGCTGACAACAGAACTTCCTCTCAACGAGATTCTTGTGGATTTTGTCGATAAAATGAAGTCCATCACTCGCGGCTACGGTTCGATGGATTACGAACACGGCGGATATCGCGCCAGCAAACTGGTGAAGCTCGACATGCTCGTCAATGGGGAGCCTGTTGATGCCTTTAGCAGTATCGTCCACCGCGACAAAGCCGAGGCCAGAGGGCGGGCGCTCGCCGCAAAACTCAAAGAAGTGATCCCCACCCAACTCTACCAAGTCGCCATTCAGGCAGCTATCGGCGGCAAAATCATCGCCCGCGAAAGCGTCAGCGCCATGCGCAAAAATGTCATCGCGAAATGCTATGGCGGCGACATCACCAGAAAGCGGATGAAAGCATTCGGCAGCGTGAATATTCCGCAGGAAGCTTTTATCGAGGTTTTGAAGACGAACTGAATATGCCAGCACTGCAACGCGACACATGCAGACTTCGCAATAAAAGCGATAAACGAAACGTGAAAGCCCATGTTTTATAATTACTTTTTAATAGTTATTAATATACTTATCTACATACTATAAAATGTTTTTCATTACACATAGATATATTAAAGAAGCAAAACACTACCTTCACGGGGCTAGGAAGTTTCTGAGCTACAAAAGGGATATTTTGCCCAAGGAGCAAATTGAAAAAGTCGAAGAGCGAATCAGCAATCTTCAAGCGGCAATGCGAGAAAAGCGACGTGATCCCGTGCAGGAAGCCATCCACGAATTGGATGCGTTGATCGGCAAAATCTCCCCTCCCCCGAAGGACGCCGGCTGGCGAGAAAATGTCGAAGTTTTTCTGGTGGCCATTGTGATAGCCGCCGGCATCAAAGCCTACATTCTGCAGCCCTTCCGGATTCCGACCGGCTCCATGCAACCGACGCTTTTCGGGATCGTTGGCACGCCGACAACCACCCCTCCCCCGAACCTGCTGGTCAGAGCCTTTGAATTTGTCTGGCTGGGAAGGCACTACATTGATTTGAAGGCAAAGGAGACGGATGTGGTGACACGGCTCCATGAGCACACCTACGTGAATTTTTTCACATTTACGGACATCGTTTGCCGGAACCGGACCTACACGCTTTTCGTCCCTCTCGATCCTCTGAGGCGCTATTTCAGCGTCAGGGAGGGGCGCGCGTATCAGGCGGGCGAGACGATCGCCTGCGGGCACATGGACACCGGGGACCAGGTTTTTGTGGACAAGGTCAGCTATAATTTTGTCAAGCCCGCCGCCGGTGACGTCTTCGTGTTCAAGACGACCGGCATCACAAAGATCGAGGCCGGCCTGAATCCTGCCATGGGGTCGCAGCACTATATCAAGCGCCTTGCAGGCATGCCCGGGCAGACTCTGAGGATTGACCCCCCGCGGCTTTTCGTGAACGGAAACGTGCCCCAGCAGTTTGTCTTCCGGCGCGTGATGGACGCGAAAGACGGCTACAACGGGTATTCCAACGGGCCCGAGGGAGGGGGAAGTTTCACCTACTTGGGTTCTCCGGACGAAACCTACAAGGTTCCCTCCGACGGCTATTTTGCGCTCGGAGACAACAGCTATCACTCCAGCGACAGCCGGGTCTGGGGCTCGGTGCCCGAACGGAATGTGGCCGGACGCGGTTTTTTTGTTTACTGGCCATTCACCAAGCGCTGGGGGCTCATCCGGTAGAACAAAAAGCGTCCGGGGTCCCGATGGAAACCATGCTGCGAATCAGAAACCACCGAAGGGGCTTGGATGCCATCGGGCGATACCCAAAAAAAAATATTTGTTCTAGTGTGGATTGATCTATGTCAAATACTGTAGTGTCAATCTAGCGGGGATTACTCCGCTGCGAACGAAATTTTTTTGGAACCTGAAATTATGAGCGACAAAGCCACACTGACCTACGACGGAAAATCCACGGAAATGCCGATCACTGTCGGCAGCGAAAAGGAGCGCGGTCTCGACATCTCCAAACTGCGCGACCAGACCGGGCTGATCACCTACGACGACGGCTTCCGAAACACGGGATCCTGCACCAGCGACATCACGTTCATCGACGGGGAGCAAGGGATCCTTCGCTACCGCGGCTACCCGATCGAGGAGCTGGCGGAAAAGAGCACTTTTGTCGAAGTCGCCTGGCTCCTGATTTACGGAAATCTTCCCACCCGCGACGAGCTGCGATCGTTTTCCGACATGTTCACGGAATACCAAGTCCTCCACGAGGACATGAAATACCATTTCGAAGGATTTCCGCCAAACGCCCATCCGATGGCGATTCTGTCCTCGATGATCAATGCCTGCGGATGCTTCACCCGGGAACTGACCGGCCCCTACGATCCCTCGAAATTCAAACGGCACACGGCACGGCTGATCTCTCAGGTCAGGACGATCGCTGCATTCGCCTACCGCAAGTCGCTCGGGCTCCCGATCGTTTATCCCAAACCGGAATACAAATATACCGCGAATTTCCTGCACATGATGTTCTCGATGCCGTATGGCGACATCGAACTCGAACCCGAAGCCGTGGCGGCACTGGACCAGATTTTCCTCCTTCATGCCGATCACGAGCAAAACTGTTCGACCTCTACGGTGCGCATGGTGGCGTCCAGCCGGGCGAATATTTTTGCCAGCGCGGCTGCGGGCGTTTGCGCCTTGTGGGGGCCGCTCCACGGAGGTGCCAACCAGGCTGTCCTGGACATGCTCGACCGGATCCAGTTAGAAGGTGATGATGGATCCAAATTCTTGGAAGACGTGAAATCCAAGGAGGGAGGCAAACGGCTCATGGGGTTCGGGCACGCTGTTTACAAGAATTACGATCCGCGCGCCAAAATCATCAAGGCCAGTTGCGACAAACTCTTGGCCCGCCTCAAAAAGAGCGACCCGCTTCTCGATATCGCGCTGAAACTCGAGGAAACCGCTCTCAGGGATTCCTATTTCCTGGAGCGCAAACTCTACCCGAACGTGGACTTCTACAGCGGGATCATCATGCGCGCCCTCGGGATCCCGACGGAAATGTTCACCGTCATGTTCGCCATCGGGCGCATGCCGGGATGGATCGCGAACTTTAAAGAGGTCATGGATGACCCCAAATCGCGCATCTACCGTCCGCGGCAGATTTATACTGGCCCCACCATGCGGAACTACGTTCCACTGGACCAGCGCTAGGCCATAAGCGCTCCAATTGGCCAGGCCGGGCGCTTTTACGTTTGACCCTGTCATGTCGGTGTGCGCA
>Ga0209697_10002512_pt1 | contig 26277 bp, 10 predicted proteins | sample AliMusrvi5mmetaG_FD_184115 | JGI IMG/M metagenome (GOLD analysis project Ga0209697, IMG submission 184115) | Freshwater lake bacterial and archeal communities from Alinen Mustajarvi, Finland, to study Microbial Dark Matter (Phase II) - Alinen... | ecosystem: Environmental > Aquatic > Freshwater...
ACTAAATGGCCAAGGGGAAACAGTCGAAATCAGTAGCAGGCTGCATCGGGGAGTCAGAGCGTGCGCTGGAACGGGGTACTTTTGCCATTAGTACTCGGCAGGAGCGATCCGAAGCTCGTCGGGGGCCACCTCCCTATCCCAAGAAGCAGAACCACCCTTGATCGCATTAGAAGCTCATGGAGATTTCAGGTGATTGTCGCCGGGGGCCGCTACGCCAGGCCGCTCAGCATGGGTGCAGGCTTCACCATCTGCGCCAGAGGGTCGGGACATGGTGCGGTGACCGGTACTGGTGGCTGAGTGAATCGGATAGACAGTTGTCTGAATCCCCTGATGAGTTGCCGGAGGGGCGCCATTCTCGGCGCGCCGAATGGAGGGAGCTGACGGTCCCGCCGTTTCCAAGGAAGCACGAGCAATCTGGCATTATTCGTCCTCGCTGTCGCTTTCACTTGCCAAAAGGCGGTCTTGATATGCGACGGGCGGGGGTAATTCGGGAATCCCCAGCTCAACGCAGCAAACTGCGTCCGATTCACGGATGCAGGCTACGAAATGCGTCTTTGGGTTATACTTAGCCACGCAGTGGACGAGTTGCTCATACTCGGAAAAGAACGGATCTTGGAGTAGATTGGCATAATTCCGGGTTTCCACGACGTATCTGAATGTGGGAGAATTGATATGCTTGCGCGCGAAGATCAGCGCTCCCCGGCCCCCGTGCAGATAATGGAGCCATGCGATCGCAGCGAAAATGGCATAGTGCGATTTCAAGAACGCAAGATGCCGGGCCGTCCGGCTCCCTTCAGATTCTTTCAATGGTAGAGTTTCGCCACCACCGCTCTGCTTCCCGGTGGGGGTAGTCGGCAATATCGTCACTCCATCGGCTCGAAATTCAATTTCGGTGACCTGGCCCATCAATGGAACTGGATGGAAGGGGTCCGTCTCGGGACGCTGCATCATCAACGCAAGCTTCAGCTTCAATTGCGTCGCAGGATCCGGAATGGGCGACACGCGGCTTTGAATTTGTTTAAGAAACTGACCGAGATCATTGGAAGACCACCCCATTCGCTTCGTCATTTCGAGGAGTGGTCCTACGGAGGAGACCAGAAACTTCTTGGTCGCTCCTTGATCCGGGGCAGTAATGGAAATCTTCGGAGAATCGGCTTCTCTTTCAACGCGTGTTTCCAAGTGTGACATGAACAAGTTCATCAGGGTGCCAGCCTCACGTTGGAAGAAATAGAGACCATAGGGCCATGCTATGTGAAGTGCCTGCCAAAAGGCGCGGACTTCAGGAATCTGAAAAAGTTCGCGTGCATCATGATCATAACCAACGAATAGAATTGCGATCTGCGACCGAAGCCAGGTCAGGGTATTTACATCAGCGTTGACTGGATCAAGAATTCCCAAGGCGCTTAGTGCGGTGAGCACCACATCGATGTTCCCGGCTTCCACATGCTCCCTGGAAACAATCAACGCACAGGGACAAAGAAATTCGCGGTGGCCAGGCTTGGTCTTGTGTCTCGTTTTTGGACTCTTTTCGAATGAAGGGGAGTGCTCCAGTATTTTCATGTCTGTTGAGAATTGTGTGTTGTATTTGGTAAGTTTCACGGTTTTGACGGACCCACGCAGCCGCTCCGGACACCCATCAGGAATGACGGCCAGTTTACAGCAATAATGATGCCTTCCCTTTTCATGCGGCAGAGAAGAGCCAGGTCGCGTTGATTTGGCCTCATTCGAACCACGCGCGGCGCGACACGGGCCACCATGGCGCGCTAAATGTCTCGGTTGAGTGTCCGAGGCCGAATCATTCCCGGGCCATTTCCTCCTGACACCCAGAGAGCCGATCCAGCGGGGCACTCCCAATCGGACACGCCTTACTTCCCCAGCCAACCCACGCCGCCGCAATGCGGTTATAACAGAGCAGACGGTAGTAACCATGCAGATATTGCGGCACCGGTTCGTCACAGACGCGCACGCTTAAAGCACCCAAGATCCTCATGATCTTCGCCTTACAGATTTCTAAAGCGCATTACGCCCTTCTGTCGATGGCCCGGGCGTGTCGCATTTTCTTTCGTGCGCTTCCTGGAACACGTGTCCCAGATCAACTGTGCCGCAAGAGGTAGGAGCGTCGTCGAGGTAAAGTCTCCATTCTAGGAACGCCTCGGCCTTTTGGCCCTTAGGCCCCTGGACCGTGAATCGAGCGTTGCGATAAGGCATAGATTCCTCGGGAAAAAGTACTGGGGCTAGAGATTCGGTTTCTTCCGTTCCACTGGGACTTACACGCTTCTTCCTCACCTCTGCAAATCGTAACCGCCATGGTCCCAGCTTTCCTCCAGACCTGAACTGCCATGGCTGTGAGATGTCTTCACGTGTCAGTTCCTGTGAGGGCAGCGCTTTAACGGCCAAGGATAGAAGTGCATCCCGAATAGTGATCGGACCGTCGTTTCTGATGACAATGTCGAACGAGTATTCGTCAAAATCGCGTTCAGGGGCCTCCAGCTTAGCCCTTAGTTCCTCTGGCACTCTGACAAGCTCAAATTCATTGGGTGGCGAGAGATGGGCTTCGAGTTCGGCCTGCCTTCGACGATAATCAGCTTCGGCCGTTAAACATGATACCGAACCAAGCTCTATGACCGCATGTGCAAACGTGTCGCGTGTCATTAGCAATCGGATGACGTTGTCGTGTAGTGGAACCGCAGCGAATTCCGTGCGCCCGTAGTATCTACGAGAGTCGGTTGCCTGGTACGCAGTTGTTCCTTTCGGCACATTGATGACAAAAGCAACTCGACCGGACTTTTGACCAGACAATGGAATGGGGCGAACAAACAAACCAGGGACCGGAGGACTGATGGTGGATGCAACAAGTTGCTCCAGTCTCTCAGGAGGCATTCGAGTGGGATCAATTCCTTCGTCGATTTCAGCGGCGACACTCCTCTTCCCGCTTTTGCCTTTCTTGATGCCAATTATAATCACTCCGCCGTCGGTATTTGCGAGCGCTGAAACCTCCTCCGAAAGTTGCTTTAGGATCCGCTCCGTTGGCTGCAGGAGCAGACCTGAAGCCTTGAATTCCAGCCTGATGGATTCGTACTGTCCAATGAGCATTCGGAGATCCTGCTCTGTTTCAATGTGGTATTCCATATGGTTGATTCTTCGGCTTCGAGGCAAGGCGTTTATGCCAGGGATGAAGTTAAATTGCCGGCACAAGAGCTCCTCACTCACGCCGACTCTCGGAAGAACTTGATCCAAGGTGCCATTCCGGGCGTGGGCACCCAATTCTCCAAGGAGTTTGTCAGGGGCTCGCGGGTTAGGATCGTCCATATAGCTATCTTCGGGGGTCTGTGGTTCATGATTAATGAGTATCTGCAAAGCTGGCAACTGCGTATATCCGTTTCCTGCCTGATCTTGAACTGTGTTGCTGCTGATCCTGGAACTTGAATTGCTTTCAGTCCCGGTTGCGCCAAGCTTAGCAATACGAATGCCAGACACCATCACTGGGCTAGCGAGCATGGTCGACCAAGTAGGATTCTGACTGGAGAATTGTTGGGCGGGTCAGCTTGTTGACGGGATCAGGAATGCCCAAGGCGTCCAGTTCGGTGAGCACCACCTAGAAGTTCCCAGCTTCCAGATGCTCCCTGAAAACAATGAACGGACTCGGACAAAGGAATTCGCGGTGGCCAGGCTTGGTCTTGTGTCTCGTTATTGGACTCTTTTCGAATGAAGAAGGACAGTCCAACTTTTTCATGATTCGTCGAGAATTGTTCGTTTTATCGTGTAAGATTCACAGTTATGACGGATCCACGCAGCCGCTCCAGACACCCATCAGGCATGACGGTCAATTCTCAGCAATAATAATGGGGTCCATTTGCTTGCGGCGCCGAAGAGCCGAGTCGAGTTGATTTGGCCTCATCGGAACCGCGCGCGGGCACACCCTGGTGCGATGAATGTCTTGGTTGAGGGGCGAACCCCGGGTCATTCTCGGGCCATTTGCTCCAGACGCCGGAAAGCCGATTCAGCGCGGCACGCCCAATTTTACACGCCTTACTTCCCCAGCTAACCTGTGCCGCCGTCATGCGGTTGCAGGCGCGGGGCGATGCCGAGCTCCTGGAGGCGAAAGAAGCACTTGGCGCAGTGGAGGACATCGGCGCCCGCGTGGTGAGAGACGCTGGGCGGGAAGCCAAAAAGGTGGGTGTGGAGCTCGATGAGCTTGGGCCACTTGTGGTGGCCCTCGCGCCTTGAACCGCACTGCTGTGATCAACGTAGTCGGGCTATCCGAATCTCTGCTCGGTCCGCACACGCCACGCCCAAATCATTTCCGGTAGCGTGGGGCGCTCTGCCGCATCACGCCGGCTTTTCCGGCAGTGACCTGCACCGCTCAAGCGAACTACCTCACCGGCCTCACGCCCGCCGAGCATGGCATAGTTGGCAACGGCTGGTATAACCACGAGTCGGCGGAAATCGAGTTCTGGAAGCAGTCGAACCGCTTGGTTGGGGGCCGCAAGCTCTGGGAACGTCTGCGGGAGGCAGACCCGCAGTTCACTTGTGCGCAACTCTTCTGGTGGTTCAACATGTATTCCAGCGTGGATTGGTCCATCACTCCGCGTCCGATGTATCCGGCTGAGGACCGCCTGAGAGTCGTGTTAAGAGTGCTGCATGATGTAAAATAGTGGCAATAAGCGTATATTGTACTTGAAACGCGGCCAGCAAATAGGGTTGATTTGGGGAGTTGTTTCTCATTATAAGAATAATTGACGGGCGGGCTATCCAGTTCAATCCAGGCCCCAGAAAGTGCAAAGACGAATGAGAACGACATATTGTTGGTTGGCATTCGGTGCGTTGGTACTAGCCACTGGTTGTATTCCCCTGACAAGCACAGCCCAGGAGTGGTGGATAGAGGGAGGTCCGGTTTTTCGAGGTGGGATGAAGGTGAGCGTGGAGGGATCATCTTACATGCAGGGTCTGGGCTTGCATTCCCCTGCCGCGACGGGGCCGATGAGTCCCCCGACGGGGATAGGCTCCCCAAATGGTTATGCCGACCGCGTTTACGATAATGGTTATGTGAAGCAGGACCTGGACACGGGCAACCCGGAGCGCATTGGTGGTCCAAACACGACTTGGAACTGGGGCTTTGCCAATCCGGCCCAGTATAACGCGGCTGCCCAGACGCTGTCCTTCCAGAAGCAAGGGGACTTGGGCTACAGCACCTTATCAAGCGGATCAGTCGGAGCGAGCGACAGGCTGCTGGGTGCGGGCCTCCAGCTTATGGCGGGCTTGCCGCTGACCAAATCGGGCCGCTGGTCCGTTGATCTGGCACTGGGTTTCCAGGGAATTTGGGGTGCGCACAGTGATATGGAGACTACGACGTACCGAGAGGATGTGCGCCAAGTGACGGTGAAAGATATTTACGATGTTTCGGGGATTCCGTCGGCCCAATTCCCGGCTCAGGGTTTTCAGGGGACGTATCAGGGCCCGTTTGATCACCCGCCGGTTTTGCCCAGCCCGGTCGTCCCAAACCTGCCTTCGGAGCGGCTGGCCTCGACGTCAGCGGCGTTTTACACAGCGCAGAACCGAATTGCGCTCGATGTGGATCAGAGCCTGTATCAGTTTAGTCTGGGCCCGAAGGTTGCCTATGAGGTCAGCCAGCGGGTGAGGCTCAACGTTCGGCCTTCGCTTTCCGTGAATGTAATCAATGCTGGGGTGAAGCGGACGGAGACGTTCGTGCAGAGTTCGGGTGGGGGAGGTGGTGTGGTGCTCCAGGGTTGGTTCAACGAGCAGGATGAGTGTCAGGTGTCATTCGGTTTGGGGGCGACGGCGGGAGCGGATGTGGATTTGGGGAAGGGATTCTATGCTGGAATATTCGGCGGCTATGAGTGGGTAGCAGAGCAAGCGAAGGTTTCGATTGGGCCCAACACGGTGAACTTCGACGCAGGTGGCTGGGTGGGCGGTGCGGTGGTCGGGAAACGGTTTTGAACCAGGACAATAGCCGCAGCCGGGAGTGGTGGGAGAGCGGCAAACGGCGGGCGGAAAAGCCTGCCGGTCGGGCAGGATTATGGGAAAAGCAGCCGGCAGGCTGTTCAGGCGGGTCCAGTCTTGGGCGACTGGCTTTATTCGGAGAATGTATATGAAAGAAAAGCTGTTGGCCTTGGCACTGTGCGGGGTGGTGTTGGGGGTGGTCCCCTCACCGGCAATCACCTTTGGTCCTTTTGGCCCCAATGGTGAAGGGGGAAGCAAGAACGGGCAGACGCTCACGATCGGTACGGGGAGCGCGGTCTTCGAACTCGACGGGTTCCTGCAAATTGGGGGCATGGACCTTAACGGCACCCAATTTGGGGTCAGCGCACAACTGTCGCGCGATGCCTTGCCGGCCGGGGTCGTTCTTAGCTTCACCAACTCGCTTTCTCCGGACCAGGCCGACCTCGTGCTGAGCTACACGTTCACGAATACGACCAGCACGGTATTCAGCAACTTGAACTTCTTCGTGCTTTTGGACGCGGAAATAGACGAAGAGATCAACACCTTCTTTAATGAGTATGGCACCACGAACGGCGTGCCAGGGCTCCACGGCTACGATGCCAGCGAATGGCAAATCGATGAGCCGGGTTTTGGAACCGGCACGTTGCTAAAGAACCTCTTCGTGGGCGCGCTCAGTGGTTCCAATGCCGTGCCGGCGATCGCCCCCAATGATGTCGCGCTGTCGCTGGGTTTCTCGCTGGGCAACCTCAATCCCGGCTCGGCCTCGACCGTGCTGGTCTTGATTTCCGAGCAGGGCCTTGCGCTGGGGTCATTCTCGCTCGCGCAACACGACCGCGATCCATCTTCGACGACAGTCATCACTATGTCCGGGGTCGTCGTGGCCACTCCCAGCCAGATGGCTAATCCGACCCACGAGTCGCTCGTATTGAATGGCCAGGTCTTTCGGGATGCCTTCACCAACGGTCCCCCCGCCCCCACGAGCAATGGGGTGTCCGGCGTGACCATGTCGCTGCTGTCGAACTCGGTGCCCGTGAGGACCAATTTGACCGACGCGGCCGGTCGATACCGCTTCAGCGTGCCGCCCGGACTACAGCCCGGGAGATATACCGTGAAGGCTGAAGCGGCGGGACTCACCTTCTTGCCGGTCCTGCCCACGCAAAAGGCCTATTTTGCCACCAGCAATCCTTCCACCGTTACACTCCCCATGCCGGTGCCAATCCTCAACTTTGATGTCCGCGGAGCTGTGGCGCAGCAGTTCGGGAATGTGAGCGATATCGTGCAATTCGGCTTCCAGTCATGGACGCTGAATCGCGCCACCGGCAGCCTGCTCGGGACCTTGCGGATCACCAATCCGGCGAGCAGCGGCGCCTCCTTCGGGCCGCCGTGGCAGTTGGGCCTGACGAGTTCGCCCAATTTCTACTACCCGCATCCTGGCGGGACGCTGCCGGATGGCGTCTCCTACTTTGATTTGAGTACGGTGGTCAACGCGCAGGTTCCTGGCGGCGTGCTCAATCCGGGCCAGGCGGTCATGCTGACCAATGCTGTCGAGGTTTATAGCCTCTATCGCACGGCGCCGACCAATACCCTGTTCGAGCTTTGGGCAACCCAGCAATAGCGGAGGATTTTTGCCATGAAACGACATTTGAAATCGATGGTTTTGGCGAGCGCGGGAGCGGTGGTTTTGGCCGTCTCGCTCCTGCACCTACGGGCGGGCCAGACTGCGTTGAAGCTCGTCCCGACGACGTCTCCATCCCAGCCGGGCCAGTTCACACTCAAGCTCCAGGTGCAGATCGCTTCCAACAGCGTCATCTACGTCGTCCAAACGAGCACCAACCTGGTGGACTGGCAGACGCTCGTTTCGGGCAAGGGCCAGCCGGGCGCACTGATTCAGGTGGCGGATATCCCGGCAGCCAATCAGGCCCAGTTCTTCCGCGCGCGCGAACTGCCCGCCGACTTGGTCGCTACCAATCCGCCCTCCTGGACCAACGGTGTCGGCGCGCAGTTCAAGCTCACGCCGCCTTCCGGCGTCAGGGTGGGATGGGCGCCGCCGACCAATGACGTCGGTGTGGCGCAGTACTCCCTCTTCTTGAATGGCGTGCTGATTACTAACCTTCTAGGCTCGACCCTGTCGTACCAGTTTACCCTCGACTTTCGCCAATCGGCGGACATCCGCATCCAGGCCGTGGACCCGTTGGGCAACCTTTCACCGATTCTCTCCCTGGTGTATTTGCCCGGCAACGGGATAGCGGCGATTAGCGACGATTCGGGCCATGTCTATGCGTTTAATTATATCCAAACCAATTCCATTCAAACCAATGCCGGGTTCACTGCCGCCAGACAAATTGCGAACTTCGGCAGCAATGACCGCGGTTTGGGGTTGGGCGACTTCGACCGCGACGGCATCCTCGACCTGGTCGCTGGCTATGCCAACGGCAATACGCTGGTTCCCTTCTTCTTTAAAGGCATCGGCGACGGGACGTTTGCGCCAGGGGTGGCCCTGCCTCAGGTTCCCGGTACGCAGAACAGCTATGTCATGGATATGACCGTCGGCGACTTCGACGGCGACGGCAACCTGGATTTCGTCGTCAATGGGAACAATCCGTACGTGGTGTTTTATTGGGGCAATGGCGATGGCACCTTCACCACCGAAGTGAAGAATTGGGGCGACGGCGGTTATTATTACGGCCGCGGTACGGTGGCGGGGGATTTCAACGAGGATGGCCGTGAGGACCTTGCCCGGGCGACCTGTTGCAACGGCATGTTGAAGGTATTCCTTTCCAATGGGGACCGGACCTTCATTGAAACCAACCTGGTGGCCTCTGGTCTCGGGAATAATGATCCCTACGCGTTGGCGGCGGGCGACTTCGATGAGGACGGCCATCTGGACCTGATCGTGGCTGGCGGCGGCAACGGCGATGTGACCTTCTTCAAGGGATTCGGCAACGGCACCTTCACCAACCTGGGCGTGAATGGTCTCTGGGCCAACCTGAAAATCAACACGTACGGCGGCTGGGACGCGTATGACTACGACGGGGATGGCCATCTGGATTTAGTGATGGCGGCCAACAACGGTCAGGCTTATTTCTGGCCGGGCAATGGCGACGGCACCTTCAGTTCCAACCGAGTCACTCTTGCCACGGGCTTGAGTGCGGCCTGGGGCGCCTCGGCCCCCCCCCGGCCGGCGCGCGTGGACGTGGGGATCTCGCCGAGGGACCCAGTGACCAACTTGAACGGTACCCTCACCTTCAGTGCAGTAGGAAGCGGGGTCAGCTCGAACGATTTCTTCCGCTGGACATTCGGTGATTCGGGAACAAACCTGGTGGCCTGGACCTTCGGGGCCGGCACCAATAACATGGGTCCAACCGTTGGTCGTACCTATACTAACGAGGGCCGGTTTCTGACGCGTCTCTGGCACACTACTACCAATGGCATCAACAGTGTTCGCGGCGCCTGGGCGATTGTCAAGGGCACCCCGCCCGTCGCCAACCCGGGCGGTCCCTACGTGTTCGGCAGCCAGGTGGCCACCCAGGGCGTCTGGTATGCGACCCTCGACGGCTCCGCCTCGACGGACGACTACGGCATCATTGCTTACACTTGGAATTTTGGTGATGGGACCGTCGCGACGAGTTCCGAGCCCAGGGCATTCCATGGTTGGCCCAGCAACGGCGTATATGCGGTTTCGCTGACCGTGATGGATGCCGCCAGACAATCCAGCACCAAAGGCACGACCATTACCTTCACCAACGGTGCGCCGCCGGTCGCGGTCATCACCGGCTTGGCCATCGTTGATGAAACCAACGCTCACAACGGCACCTGGACCGCCACCTTTTCCTCGGCCAGTTCCAGCGGTCCGGTTGGGATCTGGCAATACGCGTGGCGCAATTTGACTACCAGCCAGACGGGGAGTGGTTCCAGTTTCCAGACGACTTGGAGCGCGGTCGGGACCAATGTTATCACCCTCACCCTCACCGCCCAGGACAGCCAGACCAATAGCGCCACCTTTGTCGTCTGGGTCAAAGCTAACGGTCTGCCGGTCCCGGTCATCCAAGGGCCTCATCTGCTGACCGTTGATGTCGCCACCAACGGTTTGTGGTTCGGCGCCTGGAATGCCACCAACTCCACCGATGACACCGGCATCTACCTTTACAACTGGAACTTTGGCGACGGGAACACTGCCTCTGGTCCGCTGGTAACTCACAATTACGGCGCCCAGGGGATATATCCGCTAACTCTGACGGTCACGGACAACGGGAACCAATCCGTGACTGCTACCCAGAACGTCATCGTAGTCGCGGGCAACCCGCCCGTGGCCAAAATCACCGCCAGCACGCTTAGCCCGGAAGCCGCCCAACCGATCTCCTTCAGCGGCGGCAGTTCCGCGAGTGACCATGGGATTTACCTCTATACTTGGTTCCTGCCCCCGCGCCAGTTCGACTTTGTCGGGCAGTACTTGGATCCGAACCAGTGGAGCTCGACCTATACGGTGCAGAATAACAAACTGACCATCACCGGTCAGAACAATTGGGGAGTTTCGTACTGTTTCTCCATTGGCACGCTCTTGCAGCGGGGCTGTTCCATCCAGGGCCGGGTGGATACTCCGTCGACCTCCGCCTCGCATGCCATGGTCGGATTGAAGAACCTGAACATTGCCTCCGGGCAATTCGGGCAATACCCTTACGCGATTTATTTTGACGATGGCGGTGTCAGGATTTATGAATACGCCAGCGACCGCGGCGCGGTGACAAATTACCTCAAGGGTACGGCTTACGACTTCCGCATCGAAACCAAGCCCGGCGCGGGCGCGCGCTACTACCTGCGGCCCTCCGGCACCGGCCAGGCCTTCACTCTGATTTATGACTCCAACTACGCCACGGATGCGAGTTTCAGTTTCGGCGCCGACGTTTATGCAAGCGTGTGGAGCTTCGAGCAGTTTCAGGTGGACCACGTGTTTGCGACCGGCAGCAACCTCAAGACTCCGGTCAATCCGGGCGGCACCGTTACCTTGCAGGTGGTGGACAATGCCTTGCTGACCAACTCGACGAGCGTAGTCGTTACGCCGGTCATTGGTGCGCCGCCCGTGGCGGGCATCAACGGCCCCACCAATGGTCAGGCCGGGGTTCAACTGGCTTTCGATGGCTACAGTTCCAGCGACGATTATGGCATCGCCAGCTACACTTGGAACTTTGGAGACGGCAGCGCCGCGGCATTTGGCCCCGCCGTCACCCACAGTTATGGTACCACGGGCACTTACACCAATACCCTCACCGCGATGGATTACGCCAATCAATCCTCCTCGGCCACGCTGGTGGTGACCATCACGGGCAGCAACGCCTTGGTCCACGTTCCCTGGCTGTTTGTCAACGGAATCGAGCAGCCGCACTCGACCTACTCTGGGAAGACTAACACGCTCAAGGCTGTCGCCCGTGGCATTCCGGTGCCGTTCACCAACGTCTGGGACTTTGGCGATGCCTCCGGTACGGTGACCAACGTCATTACCAACTCGGCGCTGCTCTATAACCTCGAAGCCAAGCACGCATATACGGGGGCAAATGGCACCCCGTATTATGCCGGCGTGACTGTCATTCTGAGCAACGGAACGGTCCTCGCCGACACCTATCCGCTGCTGATTCGGACCAAGACGATCGACATCGAGGAGCAGGTCGCGATCGATGAGGGCATGTGGTACATGCAAAAGACCCAGAACCGCTACGACTTCGCCGATGGGATCAAAGGCGGAGATTGGACCTCGGTAGGCTACAAGATTAATGCGACCGCTTCCTGCGTGAGCGCTTTCGCGGTCAATGGCCACTTGATGACCGACGATGCCAACCGCGACCCGTATGTCGATACGGTTCAGCGTGGAGTCAATTACCTGCTTAATTCCCTCAGCACAGTCTCGATTGGCACGCAGCCCTATGGCGATCCCGACGGGAATGGCAACGGCATCGGTCTTCAAGGTGCCAGCGCTTACCCCATTTATGAGACTGGCCCTTTGCTGGATGCGCTCGTCGCGGCCGGCCGGGCCGAGTTGATCGCGCCCGCCGGCGGCGCCAACGTGAAGGGCCGCGCGCTCAAGGACATCATGCAGGACCTGGTGGACATTTTCGCCTGGGGCCAGTACGACGACCCGACTGCCGGCGGCGGCTGGCGTTATGGCTGGAATTCGTTCCCGGACAATTCGGCCTGCCAATGGGCGGCGATCGGGATGCTGGCCGCGGAACGGTTCTGGGGAATCACGGCGCCCCAATGGGTCAAAGATCGCAACCTGGTCTGGCTGAATTACTCTCAAGGAGGCTCCGGGTTTGGCTATACGGGCCCGGGCGATGGCATCGCCACAACTCCATCAGCAATGGTGCAATTGGCTTATGATGGTGTTACGACCACCAACGCCCTCTGGCAACATGGGGAGAACTTCCTGGCCAACAATTGGACTTCGGGACAGAACATCGTGGCGCAGAATAACGTCTATGCCAACTATGCCATCGCCAAGTCCTTGCGCACCGCCAATCCCCAGCCGGTCCGCAATTTCGCCCTGACCGGCAAGGACTGGTTCCTCGATCCCAATAATGGCCTGGCTCGCGTGACGATCGACCGCCAGTTCGCCGACGGCTCCTGGAATGCTTCGGCCTATGTGGACGCGGGTCTCGCGACGCCCTGGTCGGTGCTCATCCTGTCCAGTTCGCTGTTCCAGCAAGGGCCGGTCGCCGTCATTAATGTCTCGCCCAACCCCTCCGCCGTCGGTTACCCGGTCATTTTCGACGGGCGCGGCTCCTATCACAAGCATCCGGGATACAAGATCGTTGATTACCGCTGGATCTTTGATTCCTCCAAAGGGTTTGATTTCGACCACCCGGACGCCACGGGTCCGGTGACGACGAACGTTTATGGTTCGTTCAGCACCAATACGGTGTTCCTGCAGGTGCGTGACAATGGCACACCGCAACTGCTCGATGTCGCCTCCGTCGTCGTCCAAACAACCATTCCGCCCTATCCGCCCGCCGCCGACGCGGGCGGGCCTTATGTGGCTTGCGCCGGTCAGGACGTTCACTTGGATGCCTCCGGTTCGTTCTGCGTCGATGCGTCCGCGGGCAACTTCATCCAGTCCTATGATTGGGAAGTCCACTACCAGGTGCCGGTTACGTTTAACCAGGGTGTGAGCGGAGTTCACGCGGTCGTGACCAATGGTTACCCGGTCGCGGGCAACTACACGATTGGCTTGCGCGTCAAGAACGCCGATTCGTTGGTTTATACGAACTTCGCGTTGCCCGATGAAACCGCTGACGCCTTCACTACGGTCTACGTCTATGACCGGGTGATCCCTGACCTGAAAGCGCGACCCAAGGCCACCGAGGCCCAGCTTACCTGGACCAAGACGGGGGATTACGGCGTCATCATGCGCAGTTCGCTCGGCCCGGACCGTGGTTTTGTCCAGGTCGGCCAGGCCACCAGCTCGTATGCGACCTTCCTTGACTCCACGGTCGAATATAACACCGACTACTATTACCGCGTGTATGCTTACCAAAACGGCAAGGCCACGCCCCTCGGGGTCTCCGACCCGGTGTTCCTCCATTCGTTGCCGCGGGCTTTCGACCAACATGCGCCCCAATTCCAATCCACCCCGCTCCGCCTGGCCAAAGTCGGCCAGCTTTACGAGGTGACCCTCGATGCGGTCGATCCCGAAAACAAACCGATGTTCTTCTCCCTGCTCGCCGGTCCGAGCAATATGACCGTTGAGGCGACCAGCGGCGTGGTGGATTTCACCCCCACCACCTCTCAGGTGGGCAATAACTTCGTGTCCTTCCAGGTGACCAATAACGTCGGGCGCGACGTGCTGAGCTATACGATCTTTGTCTTCCCGGCTACCAACCATCCGCCCGTGGCCGTCATCAACGGGCCATTCGCCGCCTTGACCGGCCAGGATATCCAGTTCTCCTCCGCCGGCACCATGGACGCCGACAACAACCCGTTGCGCTACGCTTGGAACTTTGGCGACGGCTCGACCTCGACCAACGCGAATCCGGTCCATGCCTACGGCGGCGTTGGCGATTACCTGGTCAGCTTCTTTGTCAACGACGGCTACGGCGCCACCGCTACGGCGCAGACCCATGCCCAGATCAGCCGGCCCAACGTTCCCCCGGTGGCCGTCGTCAGTAACGGCCCGAACTTCGCTGTGCGCCTCGGCGAAACGCTGGCCTTGGACGGCTCAGCCTCCTACTCGCCGCTCGGGAATCCGCTCACGTATAGTTGGCTCTGGGGTGACGGCGCCATGAGCAACAATGCCCCTGGCATTGTCTCCCACATCTATGCAGCCGGAGGGCCATACTTTGGCGGCTTGACCGTTGCCGATAACCGAGGCGGCTCCAATACCTATGACTTCCAAGTCACCGTCGGCCCGTCCAACAGCCCGCCCGTCATCGTCCTCACTGTTTCCACGGACAGCCCATTCGTCGAAAGTATAGTCACGTTTGATGCCACCGCATCGTTTGATCCGGATGGCGACCCGATGACGTTCGCCTGGGATTTCGGCGACCGTTCCAAGACCACCGGGCCGTTGGTGACCCATGTCTTCCATCAAATAGGCGAGTTCACCGTCACCCTCACCGTCGCCGACGATCACGGCGGCGTCTCGACGGCGACCCAGCTCATCCACGCCCTGAACGCGCCGCCGGTATTTACCTCCAACCCGCCCCTGTTGACCCGCGCCGGCACCAATTACACCTATACGCCGACCATTACCGACGCGGATGGCGACAGATCCACCTTCCAGCTCGTCACCGGACCGGTGACCATGTCGTGCGATACCAACACCGGCACGCTTATCTGGCTGCCGGGCACCAACAACCTCGGACCGAACCCCATTGTCCTGCGCGCCACCGATGCCAATGGCGCTTCCACCGACCAGCCCTTCACGCTCGTTGTTTCGACGCCGCTCGGCCCGCAACTGGACCTCCAGCCGACCCACATCGAAATGACCAACGTGGTCGTGGACAGCGAAACCCTGGCCCTCTCCGGCATCGTGCGCGTTTACCTCAGCAACAATGGCTCCGACCCGGTGCCGGTTCCCTTTACGGTTTCCGTGTTCGTGGATGCGGACTTTGACGGGGCTTTCTCGACCAACGCGGATTACGTCGTCGGTTATGGCGTATTCCCGGCCGGGTTCCCCGCAAATGGCTCCGCCTACGTTGATATGACCGTCAACGGCCAGGCGCTCTTTAAAGACTGCCCGCTCTACGCCTTTGTGGATAGCCAGAACACGGTCCCCGAATACAACGAGTTCAATAACATCATGCGCTCCGGTTCCGACGCGAACACCAACACGCCGCCGGTCATTGACCTGAGCGCCAGTTCGCTGCAAGTCGGGCGTCGCAGCCTGCCCACCAACGCGCTCCTGACGGCCCGCCTGGGCAACTCTGGCCTGGTCTCGGTACCGACCAACGTGCCGATGGCCTTTTATGATGGCGACCCGCGCGCCGGAGGCACCCTCCTCGGTGTGGCCCGCTCGACGATGCCGCTCAGCCCAGGCATGTATCAGGACTTGAGCGTGACTTGGGCCGCCCCGACGATTGCGGCTCACACCGTGTTTGTGGTGGCCGACGACCCAGGCACTCACACCAACGTCTTCCCGGAAATCACGCTCTCCAACAACACCTTCAGCGTGGTGGTGGACCTCTCGGCCGTCCTGCCGCCTATTGCGGACGCTGGCCTTGGCCAAAACGTGATCGTGGGTGACACCGTCGCGCTCAACGGGCTCGGGTCCTCCGACCCGCAAGGCCGCGCTTTGACCTACAGGTGGTCGATGCTCTCGACCCCCCTCGGCAGCCAAGCCCATCTGAGCGGTACCAATACTGCCAGTCCTTCTTTCCTGGCCGACCTGAGCGGCCTCTACAGCGCCCAACTCGTGGTCAACAACGGCCTGATGGACAGCACGAACGCCGCCGTTGTCTCCGTCGCGGCTAACGATACGAACGTCTTCTATCCTCCAACGATTACCTCGACGCCCTCCTTCCAGGCTATGGTCAGTGTGCCTTACACTTACCAGGTCACCGCTACCGACCCGCAGAGCAAGCCGCTGAAGTTCCGCCTGCCGCAGCCGCTTGCAGGAATGACGATCAACACCAATACGGGCCTGGTACAATGGACCCCCACCAACAGCAGTAGGTCCTTTGTGCAGGTCGTAGCGGATGGTGTGGGCGGTTCGTGCTACCAGAATTACACGCTGACGGTTATTGCCTATACGAATCTGCCGCCGCAATTCACCTCCACGCCAGTTCTCGCCGTTGCTCCAACCTCGGCCTACACCTACACCGCAGTTGCTGTCTCGCCTGTAGGCAACGCGATTACCTACTCGCTGGCCGCGCACCCAACCGGCATGTCGATCAACGGTTCTTCCGGAGCGATCTCCTGGTCGCCCACCAGCAGCCAGTTGGGTGGGAATGCCGTTGCCATCGCTGCGAACGACGGACACGGCGGGATCGCCACCCAAAGCTACAATCTGGTAGTGCTGGCTAGCGGGACCAACGGGCCAGTGGTCCAGCCGATTCCGGACCAGACGACAGTGGCCCCCGCCACCTTCTTCAGCATTTCGCTCGATAATTATGTGAGCGATCCAAGCTATGCGCGCAATCAGCTTTTGTGGAGCGCCACCGGCACCAATTTCTTGACGGTCAGTATCGATTCCAATCGCGTGGCCACGATTCTCTACCCGCAGGGTGTCAATGCGGCCGAGCAGATTACGTTCCTGGCCACCGACCCGGCCGGCAAATCGAGTTACTCGGCGCCGCTGTTCACGGTCGTGGGTAACGCTACCCCGCCGGTGGCCGCCATTGCGAACCTCTCCGCTACCGATACAACCAGCATCCAGACGGGCTTCTTCAATCTGTTGGGCACCGCGGATGACCCGGGCGTGCCCGTGCCGGTAGCTTACCGCATCGGGCTCTACGACTCCGCTGGCGCCCGCGTGGCCGATCTGACTCCTGGCCCGACCGACCCCGGCGGCTGGCACGAAGGCCGTGTACCCGCCGGTGGCAATCTGGGCAACCTCGACTTCACGCTGGTCCGTAACGGCGCCTACACTCTTATGCTCGAAGTTCAGGCCAATGGTGCCAACGCCAACGCCACGGCCCAGATAGCGCTCGACTCTCAACTCAAAATTGGACAGCTCAAGTTTGCCAATCAGGACATCGTGCTGCCTGTCGCCGGCCTCGGGCTCCAGGTGATTCGCTCCTATGACTCGCTGAATCCCATCTCGGCCGACTTCGGCTACTCCTGGACCTACACGGTGGCTGACCTGGGTTTGACGATTGACGAACAGCGGGCACAAAGTCAAGACGCCGTCGACGGCACGCCTTTCAGTCTGCGCACCGGTGGCGGTTGGGACGTGACGTTGGATATGCCGGATACGGGGAATCGCGTGACCTTTGTTTGTTCCATCGGGAGTAGCACGCTCTTCAAATCTCAAGCGTATTGGACGCCGCCACCGGGGGTCTATGCTTCACTGGCGCCGGTCGGCTCGCCGAACCTGGTGACCCTGCCCGGTTTACCGCCCTATTGGGAGGCTGCCGGAATCGATACCGATTGGCAGAGCTACGATTTTCCAGGCTTTGTCCTGACCACCGCCGACGGCAACCAGTACCTCATGAGCCGTAAAGACGAGGGCGAGCATTTTTATCTCGGGAGCGATACGGCGTACGGCAATTATGTCCACGCCTACTCCACCGTCTATCTGACCCGGATTGTCCAACAAACGGGCGACCGCACTGAGTTCGTTCGTCAGGGCGCGACGCTCACCGGTGTGGAGGTGTACGACCGGGCGACCAACAAGCTCTCCGCGGTCCTTTTCCAGCGCGACAGCCAGAACCGTGTCCAAGCCATCTACACGCCGCGGAACCTCGACTCCAACGGCGTCCCCGCCGGTCCGGCGGATATGGTTTATGAATACGACAATGCCGGGAACCTCACCAAAGCCAACAAGCTAACCGATTCGAGCAATCCTACCAACCTCATTTATGCCACGACCACTTATAGCTACGGCAACCCTCGTTTTCCGCACTACATCACCGAAGCGCGCGATCCGCGAGGTGTGCCCGCCTCGCGGATGGAATTCGACCTGCAGGGCCGGCTGGCGGCCATCATCGATGCCGATGGACGCCGCATCGAACTCCAGCACAACCTAGACGCGCACACCGATACGGTTTTCGATCGCTTGGGCAATCCCACTGTGTTTGGGTATGACGACCGCGGCAACGTCGTGGTGCAGGTCGATGCCCTGGGCGGCATCACCAGCCGGGCCTACGACGACAACAATAACATGATTCTTGAGGTCGATCCTCTGGGCCATACGAACCAGTATACATATGACAGCTCAGGCAAGATCCTGAGCAGCACCGATCCACTGGGGAATGTATCGAGCAGGACTTATGATTCCAACGGTTACGTCCTGGCCTCGATCAATCCTTTGGGGGACGCTACCCGTTTTGAATATGATGGAGCGGGAAATCTGCTCGCGACGATCGATGCCGCAGGAAATGCCACTCGCCGGAGTTTCGATGCAGGAAATCACATGATTAACATGACCGATGCTGCCGGGAATGTCACGAGTTTCGAGCACGACGCCGCCGGCAACGTGGTGCGGCAGACCGATCCGCTGGGCCATGACACGACCTCCACCTTTGATGCTAACGGCAACCTGCTCACTCAGAGCACGGTTGTCACTTTGCTCGACGGAAGCAAACGCACTGACACGACCTTCGCGGTCTACGACGCTGCTGGCCGGCAGATATCCGCTACTGACGCGGCTGGCAACGTCACTTTGACCGAATACGATCTCTTGGGCCACACCAGCGCAACCGTTGACCCGCTCGGCCACCGTACCGAATTCACTTACGATAACCGCGGAAATCTCATCAAGACGCTCTTTCCGGATGGGACCAGTACCACTACGGTCTACGACGCCGCGGACCGGCGGGTGGCGGAGACCGACCGGGAGGGGAGCACCACCTACTACCAATATGACGCACTGGGCCGCCTGGTCACCACGATTTACCCCGATGACACTCATTCGGCTTTCGCCGACAAAGTCCGCACAAGCATCGAGTACGACGCCGCGGGGCGGGTAGCTGCCACCATCGAAGAACGGGGCAATCGCACAGCCTTCGCCTACGACGCCGCCGGGCATCAAATCGCCGTGACCAACGCGCTCGGCGCGGTAACGACTCAGGAATATGACGCAGCCGGACGTGTGGTTGCCGGCACCGACACGCTGGGACAGACTACCTTTTACACGTATGACAACACCCAACACCCTATCCTGACGGTGTTTCCTGATGGCACTATGCGGCGCTCGGCCTATGACGCCTTGGGCCGGGTTATGACGAGTGTCGACGAAGCGGGCGCCATGACCCGGTTCCAATACGACGGCCTGAGCCATCTCACCAACGTGGTTGATGCCCTGGGCCACAGCACCAGCTCCGGCTACAACGAGGAGGGCCAGCTTGCCAGGCGGCGCGATGCCCTGGGCCGTGAAACGCGCTACGAATTCGAGAATTGCTGCCAGCGCGGGGTGGTAGTCCTGCCGCGGGGACAGCGCATGACGACGATCTACAACGGCGGCAATGTGACCGTGGTCACCAACTTCGATGGCCAAGCCCTCCAATTCGAATATGACGCGAATAACCGGCTCACCACGAAGCGGTTCCCGGATGGCTCCTCAGTTCAATTCACCTACTCTCCGGGGGGCAAAGTGCGGACCGTGCGCGACACGCGCGGCGTCACTCAATTCGACTATGACTCACGCGAACGGCTGGTGCTCCGGACCGATCCGAACGGGCAGGCCATTGCCTATACGTACGATGAGGCCGGCAATCGCACTTCGGTCACCACGACCAGTCCTTCCCAACCGGGCCAGAGCACCACAACGTACGGCTACGATGCCTTGGATCGTCTGCAAACAGTGGTGGACCCGGATGGTTCCGTGACACATTACACCTACGACGCCGCAGACAGACTTGTGAGGGTGGAACTCCCCAACGGGATGACCACCACGAATGCGTTCGATGCTCGGAATCGACTGACTTTCGTCGAACACCGTGCTCGCACCAACCTCCTCAGCAACTATCGTTACATCCTTGGTCCTGCAGGCAACAGGTTACAGGTACAGGAGGGAAACGGACGGAAGGTGGGTTACGAATATGACGCAGTCTATCGGCTGCTGCACGAGCTCATCCAGAACGATCCCACCAGCCGCAACCTCACCAATAGCTACGCTTACGACGATGTGGGCAACCGCCTCTCTTGGGTCTTGGAGTCAGATCTCACGCGGCCGGAAGCGCACAACTATGCGTACGACCTCAACGACGAGCTGCTGGCGGAGACCAACAGCACAGACGGCGTCATGTCCGCCTTCACTTACGATTCAAACGGGAACCCGCTGTCCTGCAGCAACGCCCTTGAGACGGCCACCTACACTTGGAATGCGGAGAATCTCTTGGTCGCCGCCAGCGTCACGGATTCCAACGGGGTCACTCGCCAATTGAGTTACGAATACGACGAGAATGGTATCCGTGTGGCCGCGACCCTGGTTCAGGGCGGACAGACCAACCAGACTATCTATCTCGTGGACAGCGAACGCCCGTTTGCTGAGGTGTTGGAAGAATGGAACTCGCAGGGAGGGCAGCCCTTCACGCAAGCCGCAGCTTACACTTACGGCAACCAACTCCTCACCCAGAAGCGGGCTGGAGTTCGCTCCTACTACCACCAGGACGCACTGGGAAGCACGCGGGCTTTGACCGATCAGTCGGGGCAAGCCACCGACTGGTACGATTTTGATGCTTACGGCCGGGAGCTTCGTCCGATCGGCGCCACGTCCAATCCATACCTTTTTGCCGGTGAGCAGCGTGATGCGTCCGTGGGGCTTTATTATCTCAGAGATCGTTATCTCCAGGTTCGGACCGGTCGGTTCTACGGCCGGGATCCCGTCGAAGGCGCGCCAAAACGACCTCTGAGCATGAATCCCTACATCTACGCCGAAAATGACCCCGTCAACCGGATTGATCCATCGGGCCAGCAGTCGAGTCTCATTGAGAATGAGTGGGTGTCCGCTATTAGGACTATCCTTGAGAAGAGCACCGCCGTCTATGGTTTCACCAAGGGTTACTGCAAAGCGAAGGGGGTGGTCGAGATTGCAAACAATCTATACATGTTCGCGTATCTCCCGCTCGTGATTTATCAGGCCCAAGCGGCTTTGCAGCAGGCCGACCGCGACTGGAAGGCGAACCGCAATCAAAAAAAGGGCCCCCTTCCTTCCAGGGAAAATTGGACCATCGCGATGAAATCACCTTCCCCCATATCGTGGTGGAAAAAGACGGAGATTGGGGTTGGAGTGGATCATCGAGTGGGAGGTGCTTACTTCCGACTGGCGCTTGATTACGTCTTTCCACCAGAACTGCGCGGCATGTGGAACCCATACACCGGCCAGGGAATTGGCGCTCTTTCAGCGGGATGTAAGTTCTTCCCAATCCAGGCCTGCGGCGCTCCGGTGCTGGAAGTGGCGATAAAGGTCGGGGGTTCAAAGGCGTACAGTTACCGCGCGCGCCCCGGGAAGCAACTTGGGCCAGCCCAGTTTTCGGTTGGGGCTGACGTGAGGGTATTTCCCAACATGCTGTATCAATACCAGTTCTATCCGTAACTGTTACGAACTTTTTTAACATCGTACTTTCCCCCCAATTGTCGTCGTAGCGTTTTTGCCGGATAGCCGCACTGGCATCGTGTTTTGTAGCCAGATTGCTGCGCTCAGGTCGTAGCGGTACGATGAGAGGGGCTGGGTGTGGGTTTTTGGTAATAGCAGAGGGGTGCGGCAGGAGGTTTGCCGGACTGGCGTCGTACGAGGCGTCTTTGCTGGATTTGTCGGGGCTACGGCCGAACTGGCATCGTAGCGTGGGAGGGGTGGAGGTTGGGTCCACACTCTCGTCGCAATGCTACGATGCCAGCGGGTGGTTTTCTATATTTCAGCCGCCGGTGATCTGGCGCATGGCGTCGTGGAAGGACAAGCCGAGGACTTGGACGAAGAAGTCGATGGCGTTGCCGGCGAGGTTGCGCTCCGACCAACGCCAATGAGAGTCTTTGACCAGGAGGCCCTTGTAATGGGCCAGTTTGAAGTTCCCGTCGGGCAACTCGATGAGCTGGAGGCCGCGTTGTTGGAGCAGCGGGGCCAGCGGAGCTATGCGGGCGGCTCAGATTTGCTCACGCGACCAGCGGCTGGTGCTACGGGAGAGGTTGGTCACAGTCATTTCGCCAGTGGGGTTGGATGAGGACGCGGTTGACCTGCTTGAGATCGACGGCGCGGACTTGGTCGCGCATACGAGGGTGAGGAGCGAAGGCCCCTTGGGTGAGCGGAAGGGGTTGAGCCTTGGGGATGGGTGGGTATTTGTTCGCGAGCAGAAAAAATCCCCGGACGCGCCGGGGATGTCTGGCCTATGCGGCCACTTGTTCGGCGGTGCGCGGCGAACCGTCGTGCTGGTGCGGGCTGGCGGCGGCCTTGGTGACGCCGGCAATGAAGCGATGGGCCAACAAAATGCTAGGGGGAAACAAGATGGAATCGCTCGCAGGCGGAACCGGGAGAGTTACAGCGTCCGCTAGAGCGGGGTACTTTTGCCCTTAGTACTCGGCAGGAGCGATCCGAAGTGTGGTAGGGGGTTTCCGTAGCCGGTTCCCGGTGTCCCAGCCACCCTAGCTCACGTCAGATACCCATCGATATTCCAGTGGACTGGCGCATGGGACCGTTACGCCGGGCTGCTGATCATGGGTGCAGGCTTCACCGGCTGCGCCAGAGGGTCAGAACAAGGTACGGCGACGGGTGCTGGTTGCTGGGTAGATCGGATAGCAGTTCCACAAGGCGGTAGCACACGGGCGGTAGAGACACGGCCCACGCGTCGCGCTGAGTGTCTCGGTTGAGTCGCCGAGGCCGCATCACTCCCCGGTCATTTCCTCCTTACGCCCGGAAAGCCGATTCCGCTCGGCTCTCCCAATTGGACACGCCTTACTTCCCCAGCCAACCTATGCTGCCACCGTGTGGTTGTAGGCGCGGGGCGATGCCGAGCTCCTGGAGGCGAAAGAAGCACTTGGCGCAGTGGAGGACATCGGCGCCCGCGTGGTGGGAGACGCTGGGCGTGGAGCCGAAGAGGTGGGTGTGGAGTTCGATGAGCTTGGGCCACTTGTGGTGGCCCTCGCGCATGGGCAGGAGCTGGCAGAGCTCGGTGGTGGTGGCCATGGTGCAGAAGGTGGGAAGGCAGATGAGTTGCTCGGCGACGTTGGCGCGAAGGTGCTCCGCCAGGAGCACTGGCCGGTCGAAGGCCACGTTGTGCGCGATCAGCAGCGCCGGCGAGTGAGCGACGATGTCCTGCGAAAGCTGCGAGAGGACCTCAGCGAGGGCGACGCCTTCCTGATGGGCGCGCTCGGTCGTTATGCCGTGGACCGCCGTCGCATCCTTGGGGATCGCGAAGCCGTCCGGACGGATGATGGTGTAGCGGTAGAGCTGCTGTGACTCAGGGGCCGAATACAGCGCCCAACACACTGAGACGATTCGGGGCCAGGCGGCCAGATCGGTGTGAGGTGCCCTGGGGACCGTCGGGAGGCCCGTGGTTTCCGTGTCAATGAAGAGGTACATCAGTGTTTTCCATTTGTTTTATTTCTGGCGGCATTCTCCGCTCGCTGAATGGCGGGTGGCCGCTGTTTTCATTTTTGGCGAGGTTTCGATGGGACCGTAGGTTCCGTCGCGGGTGGGAGAGAACATCGCGCCAATCGAAGGGGCATTGGGTTACATGCCAATGGCCAAAGCGGGTGGGCTGTTGGAAATGCCCCGTCGTCGGGTTAACTCACATGCCTCCCAAACCATCACCCGGAGGTCCCAGTTGCGACGATCGCGGGAGCTGAGCATCCGCTGAATGAGGAGGCCGTCCTGGGGCCGGCTCCTCAGCTTGAGGGTATCACTTACGCCGCCATGCCAGAACGCCCCACCTGCGTCCGCAAAGAAGCCTGCGCTGACAGCTCGGACTCCGCTGTCTTCGCGGCTCATATAATTCCAGACGTCGGCATGTTGTACGTGCATGGGGAAGGCGACGGCCTGCTCCTGTCCCCGCCAGACCAAGATGATGTATTTCGCGAGTTGCATACTGCAACTGGCCCGCTGTCACCCTCGCGGCTGCGCCCCGTTCCAATCGTAGGGCTTGGCGGGGGAATCGAGCCCGGTTTCCAGTGGTCACCCCGGAAATGGCCCTTGCGGCCTGAGCAACGAGACGCGGCACTGTTCGCCAACGGCGGACAGTGATTGTCCAGTGAGGAACGAACGGTGCGAGCGCAGCGAGTAGGACAGCTCCGCTTCTCGCTTAGGATCAGGCTGTAGCGGATGGTACCACTGGAAACCTGATTTGTCCGACTTTTCTGACTCGGACAGCACGGCTGGGAAACCTCAGTGTCCAGCGGACAGCACCCCTGTGAAATGTATTTGTCCAAAGCGGTTCTCGGACAGCACCACCGTGAACTGTGTTTGTCCGGAGGGGGCTCCCGGACAGCACCACCGCAAACCATCATTGTCCAAGTGTCGTCTCGGACAGCGCCACTGGAAACGCCCATTGTCCAGAGGATAGGTCCCCCATCAATCACGATTCTGCGGGCTTGCCGGGTCTACCGCGGCGCAAATCGTGATTCTCCTGTGACTATAACCATATCGGGCGAGCCAAATTACGATGATCCGGGGCGACCTAGCATCACTCTGTAACCGATTCGGCAGTCGGTGTCTGGCGGGCGAAAACCGCTTCTGGCCATATCGCCATAATGGGTCGGCCATCTGGAGTCTGGGAAAGGCGACCGCGTTTGCCTTGCCTCGGTCCACCATCGCAGAGGGTGACAGCCGCGCCGTACTGTATGGCAACATTACAACGGTCTATTGGAAGGCGGGCCATCCGGCACGCGGTGGTCAGCAGCAAGGAACACAAAGAGGATGTGGCGGAGAATAATCGTCGCAGGTCCCTGTACTGGGTCGGTGTGGAGCAGAAGAATGAGGACAACCACCGGGTTATCCCGGAGCTCGGGGAGGGGCTCTATTTTGTCCGCGACCACCCGCTATTCGGTGCGCACGACCAAATGCAGACAGAGCTCCAGGCAGAGCTTGGCGAGATCGGCAAGGCCTATGCGCTGAAGCGGGAGGTTCCCGGAGCCGACCTGGACCGGTTGGAGCAGGATGAGAAAAAGGAAATCGCTGGAACGAAACGGAAACGGCGCGAGGAATTCGCAGTCCTCAAATCGGCCGAGGATAACGGGGACCTGCTCCAGGTTGAAGGAGACGAGCTGGTCCGCCGGCTCGACTGCTGGGAGGCGGACCTTACATATTACCTGCGCGAGGTGCCGGACAAGAAGTGCAAGACCGGCCGGCGGTGGAAGCGCACGCCCACCAAGGGCATTCAGGGGCACGTGGTGACTTGCGGCCCGGTCTGGAGCAAGTTGATTTTTGAGGCGGCGGCGAACGGAGAATCCGGCAAGGTACGCGAGTTTTCGACGAAGGCGGCGATTGAATTGGCGAAGGAGTACCAGAAGCGCACTCACCGACGGGTGATCAGCTTGCAAGCACATTTCGACACCGGGTCGTTGCATTTTCATTTGTTCTCCACACGGATCGGCGCGGATCACCGGCTGATTCCAGGAACCACAAAGAAATTCGGACTGATCGGTCCTTGGGCATGCGGAGTACTAAGGCAGGGGGAGGACGGGTACATTCCGCAGGAGTCCACCAATTACAAGCAGGCCAAGCGATTGCATGACCGGACGGAGGGCCCACCCCTAGACTGGGTCATGTGCAAACTGGTGGACGGGCTGTGCCAGGCGTTTTTCGGCGCGTCCCCCAGACTCACCACCTGGCGGCGGCTGTATCTGCAAGGGCTTCCCCAGATGGCCCTGGAGCGGCTGATCGCGCTGCGGGGTGCCGTAAACCACGAGATCCAGGAGTGGCAAAACAACGGCGCCCGTACCCTGCCTGCTGTAAAGTTCCAGCGTGGGCCGGGAGGAATGCCGGGGCAGGAGGTTTCCTTTTAGTCGATGGCTGGGGGTGCCAGTACCTCTCGCCGCAAAGAGGGCCGATGGCAGAGTTTTGTGCCATCGGCCCTTTGCTACTCGGTGCGGTTCAACGCTGGATGCTCGGAGGATTCATGCCCAGAGACGGGCGTGATCCGAGGCCCGGAAACAAAGGGGCCATGGCGGGAGAATTGGCTAACTCAACCAACTCGACGCGAAGGAACGGCGCGCTCTGTACGAACTCCATCACGGCTCGGC
>Ga0209697_10002518_pt1 | contig 26251 bp, 22 predicted proteins | sample AliMusrvi5mmetaG_FD_184115 | JGI IMG/M metagenome (GOLD analysis project Ga0209697, IMG submission 184115) | Freshwater lake bacterial and archeal communities from Alinen Mustajarvi, Finland, to study Microbial Dark Matter (Phase II) - Alinen... | ecosystem: Environmental > Aquatic > Freshwater...
TTTACGGGTAAAAACCCGTTAATCCAAGCTAAATGAACAGTATTTAGCTATTATTTTTGTAAAATGAGTTAAAAATCACCTTTGAGCTATTATTGGACTAATAAAGAGCCATCGTGCAAAGGTCTCAGCTAACATGCTGTTTTACAGAACCAGGTATTCAATTCACAAAGATTAACCTTGCAATTTGAGACGGTGGGCGCAGTGTGTGCCTATATTCGCATGGGTTAATGAAAGTGGCTGGGCACCCCATGACGATCACCCAGTATTTTCATCAAGTCATCTCGAGTAGCGGCTGTTAAACATTCCAGCCCGCCATTTTCAGCTACCCACCTTTAATTAAGCCACATAGAAACAACGCTATATTTAATCAATCTTCACCTTTTGTAAGTATATGCTTATACGATCATGTAAATATAATTACATAAGGATAATCATAGGCCTACGTATTAATAAATATCCATGCAATAAATAGGTAGTTCTACGTAAGTGGAGTACAGTTGAATTTAGAGTCGTACAAAAACAGTTGAAAATGCATTATTAATTCTTGATAGATGGGGCGTGTTTGATGTTTTAGACATCATTTGTGCCCACATCAAGGAAGCATTCTTTTAGGCTAGCAAATTTACGGACACTAGTACTCATGGCAAATTACTTACTAATATTTTACCTGCCTATGGCAGCCTTGATACTTTGTGCTACCCCAGCTAAAGGACTCGCTCACCTGGATAAGGTTTACACGTAATGAGGTTATTGCCTATATTCGGCCTGGCTACGGTGTATTTTATTGCCGGGCACCTGGCTTTATTTCTGGCGCCTACATTAGGCTGTTCCTCACAGATCTGGCCTTCAGCTGGCATTGCCTTGACTGGTATTTTGATTTATGGCTACCGGGTCTGGCTTGGCATATTGTTGGGGGCTTTTTTAATTAATGGCCTGAATCCGGTTACGGCTATATTTTCATCAGGAAATTTCAGTTCTTTGCTGGCGCCCCTGTTCATCAGCATGGGAGCTAGTCTACAAGCCCTGGGAGGAGCGTATTTAGTCAAGCGCTATGCCGGATTTCCAAATCCGCTGAACGAGCCAAGAAAGATTGTGTTGTTCTTGGTATTTGGCGGGTTGCTCAGTGCATTGATCAATTCAACGGTGTCTACGCTAGCGCTAGTGGGATTCAGCTTAATTTCCAGCGAAGCCCTTCTGACTGAATGGCTAAGCTGGTATTTGGGCGATGTGTTTGGCATTATTATCTTTAGTCCACTGGCCTTGGTCTGGCTGCAGCCAACTAACAACATTTCGGGAAATAGGCGTGTAATAATTACCCTTCCAGTATTATTGACCTTTATATTGACTTCGATCTTTATTTATACCGATCAAATAGCATCCAAACAACGGACCCAGTCTAGGTTCGATCTACGTGCTCAGGAGTTAAATTCCACCCTAGCACACTCGATTCGTGAGCATACCAACGCACTGCACGGGTTAATAAGTCTTTACGATACATCGAGTCAAGTTACCCGAGAAGCATTTCATCGCTACACGCTGCATCAATTAGCTGAATTTCGAGGCATACAGGCACTGGAATGGGCCCCGGTTGTTCAGGCCCATGAGCGGGAGGCATTTGAAAAAAGCTTTCAACGGGCCGACTATCCACATTTTCAGATCACCGAGCGAGGCGCGAACAAAACCATGCCGCGCGGCATGCCGCGCCCTTTTTATGTACCTATTACTTTTATGGAGCCTTATCAGGGTAATGAAAGCGCCTGGGGGTTTGACCTTGCTTCCAATCCAGAGCGTTTAGTTGCGCTGACTCGTGCTGCCGATACCGGAGAACTTAGCCTGACAGCCCCGGTCACGTTGGTACAAGAGCAAGGCACACAACAGGGCATTGTTGCGTATATGCCGATTTATCATAGCCTTAATCCCACACAAACAGTGGAACAGCGACGTAACACCCTCGTCGGTTATTTCGTGGGCATCTTTCGGGTCGGGGATGTGATCGAGACCGCATTTCAAACGGCGAACACCGAAGGGCTGAGTTTCCGATTGATCGATCAGACCACGCCGGCGGCTGAGAAATTGCTGTTTACCAATGTATCCGATGAACCGAAGTCACCGGTATTACAGAATAAAATACTTCTTTATAACCCTGTTATACAATTCAATGCATCGAGTTTATCTGTTGGCGGGCGTTCCTGGCGCCTTGAAATCATACCGTCATCGTCTTATCTTGCGGCGCATGGCGGAAATAACTCGACTTTAATTATCCTGGTCGGCCTGTTACTGACCAGTCTAATGAGCGTGTTATCCCTCATCGGTACCGGCCGCTCGCAGATGTTTAAAGAAAAAATAAGCCGCCACACCACTGAGCTTGAATATCAGCAGATGATCACTAAAGCTTTTTTGCATGAGAAAGTGCAAGCCTATACTAAGCTGGACTTGCTATTAAATTCCACGGGTGAAGGTATTTACGGTATGGGTCTCGATGGCACATGCACCTTTGCCAACCACGCGGCGTTAACGATGCTGGGTTATGCGTCGCAAGAGGAGGTTATTGGTTGCAATATGCATGAGTTGATTCATTATGCTCACGCTAATGGAACGCCCTTAGAGATAAGTGAATGCCACATCCACCATACATTATTGAGCCAAAATTCACAGTTAGTAGATACCGAGGTATTCTGGCGTAAAAACGGCTCTAGTTTTCCTGTTCAATATCAGGCGCGTCCAATCCTAGAGAACGAGCAAATCATTGGCTCCGTGATCAACTTTTACGACATTACCGAACGTATAGAATCTCAATTTGAAATTAAAAAGCTGCTCCAGGCCCTAGAGCAAAGTCCAGTTTCTACGGTCATCACCGATTTGAATGCAAGGATTGAGTATGTCAATCAGCAGTACATCGACAGTTGTGGTTATACACGTGAAGAAATTATCGGTAGCAATCCCCGATTCTTTCAGTCTGGCCACACGCCCGAAGACACTTACAATGGCCTATGGGCTAAGCTGAAAAACGGTGGACATTGGCAGGGGGAGTTCTACAACAAAACCAAACAAGGCGTCGATTATCTGGAGTGGGTTTTTATATCGCCTATCCGTGATGCCTCTGGAACGATCACACATTATCTGAGTGTTATACAAGATATCACCCTTCGTAAACAATACGAGGAGGGCATTTTGGTGGCTAAAGAACAGGCTGAAGCACTGGCTCTTTCAAAAATGCAATTTCTGGCCAATATGAGCCATGAAATTCGTGCCCCCATCAATGCTATTATGAGTATTGCTTTTCTGGCGCTGCAAACGGATTTATCCGCTCAGCAACAACATTACATGTCTCAAATCAATAGTTCCGCCAAATGGCTGTTAGGCATATTGGATGACATCCTTAACTTTTCTAAGCTTGAGGCAGGTAAAGTTGAATTAGAACAACATCCTTTTGAACTGTATGCGGTCATCACGTTTTTAAAAACCGTTGCCACGCCTTTACTGACGGATAAAGACGTCAACCTGATCTTTGAGGTGGCCCCTTTAGTACCGTCCACATTCATTGGCGATGCCTTGCGTTTGGAGCAAGTTTTACTAAACCTGATCAGTAATGCGATTAAATTTACCCACACGGGCAGTGTCACGCTCGAAGTTCAGCTACTAAGCCTTGAAGATAAACAGGCCAGCTTGAACTTTTCGGTGACCGATACCGGCATTGGTTTAGATATGAACCATAAAAACAAATTATTTGAAGCCTTCAATCAAGCGGATAACTCAACGACTCGACTTTATGGCGGTACGGGTTTAGGCTTATCTATTAGCAAACAGCTAGTCTCTGCTATGGGCGGTCATATCTGTATTGAAAGTCAGGAAGATAGCGGGAGTTGCTTTAGCTTTACGATTACTTTAGAAATAGCCCCTCCTTTATTCGTGCCTTGTGCCAAAACGTCTTTAAAGCATGACGTTAAGTATCCCAAATTAATCAATGCCCGTATTTTAGTGGTCGAAGACAATCTGATTATTCAGGAATTTATTCCCGATATCATGGAGCATGAAGGGATGCAGGTTGATCTTGCTAATAATGGGTTCGAGGCCTTAACCTTGCTGGCCGGTCATAATGAGTATGCGGCAGTGCTCATGGATTGCCAGATGCCGGTCATGGATGGTTATGAAGCCACTAAACGTATTCGTACTAATCCGCGTTTTGACACACTGCCCATTATCGCCATGTCCGGCAATGTAAATAGCGTCGATCAGCAGCGTTGTCTTGATTACGGCATGAATGATTTCATTAGCAAGCCTGTGGATTGGGAACACGCTTTCTTGGTACTAAATAAGTGGATTAATAAAGATTAAAGAGGCCAGTCCAAACCATGTACAAGTTTTCAAGCATAAACTATCACAGTGAGTCAGATCCGTGCTGAAGGCTAGCGAAGCCGAATGGTCACTTCGCGTGGATTTAGCCGCAGCCTTTCATATGGCGGTGGCTAATAATCTTCATGAGACCATTGCTAATCACTTCTCCGCCTTACTGCCCGACGCACAACATTTCTTGGTCAATCCCTTCGGCCTGCATTTTTCTGAGATTACCGCATCAAACCTTATCGTTTGTGATTTCAACGGCAAAGTGGTTCGCGGCAAAGGCGAACCTTCAGCCTCGGCGCACCACATCCATGCGCCAATCCATCGAATAGTTCCTCGTGCCCGTGTTTTGCTGCATACCCATCAGCCTTACGCTACCGCTCTGACCATGATAGCTGGAGGCCGAATCGAATGGGCGACGCAAACTGCTTGTCGATTTTATGGCAGAGTAGCCTATGATACCCATTACGACGGGGTGGCTTTGTCGGACTCAGTAGGAGAGCGTATGGCAAGCATAATTGGTGATGCCGATGTTCTGTTTCTGAGCAATCATGGTGTAATCACTATAGCGCCAACGGTAGTACAAGCGTTCGATGACCTTTATTTCATCGAGCGAGTTGCGCAAACCCAGATTCTAGACATGAGTACTGGCCAGCCATTGACCTTGCTTACTCCCGAAATGATTGAGATTGAGATTGAGACAGTGGCTGCGCAAACGCGACATGAACGTTTCGAGCTGGGTTATATCGAACGTCATTTTGATGCACAAAAGCGCCTGTTGGATTTGACGGGTGGACATTATCGTAGCTAAAGAATTGCTATTATTAGCCAACGAAGCATAAAACTTTGCGGTTCTGATGCTTCAAATCAGTCGCAGAACAGGAAGTTACAGAATTTAATTATTCGAAGTTACAACCCTAACCTAAAAGGCAATCTCCATGACTACATCAGATAAAGCAATTGAACTCAAAAACTTAATTGAAAATTGTCTATTTTACGAATATACAACCGCCGCAGATCCCATCACTTCTGGGGCTATATCTCACATTCCGTTTGCCGATTTCAGTAGCGAGTTACATGAATCTGGCGGCACCCGGATTATTCCGCTTGATATAAGTGCTGAATTAGGTTGTGAAGGGCCAGCGACCAGTCCTGCTCTTTGTGCCAATTTCGTGCGCATTCTAGCTGGAGACGCTCTGTCTACGAATTTCAATGCCACCTCGCAATTATTTTATGTCATGTATGGAAGTGGGCTGACTGATTTTGATGGTATAAAAATTCCCTGGAAAAAAGGCGATTTTGTGGTGTTGCCGATGGGTAAAGAAACAAGTCACTTTGCTAATACCGATTCTGTCTTTTACCTGGTTCATGACGAACCGCTCCTACGCTACCTAGGCGCTAAGGCTAACATTCATCGTTTTAAACCAACGCTTTATACTGCTGAAGATTCCTTGCGGGAGTTAGCTAAAGTAAAAAAAGAAGCGGAAGCTGTGAACCGCAGCCGCATTAGCGTCTTACTTGCCAACAAAGCAATGGATCAAACTTTAACAGTGACCCATACGCTGTGGGCTATGCTCGGGGTATTGCCAAAGAATGCAGTTCAATTGCCGCACCGGCATCAGTCGGTAGCCCTGGATTTGATCTTAGACTGTGCTCCCGGTTGCTACACACTCGTTGGCACAAGGATTTCTGCACAAGGAGAAATAATAAATCCGACAAGAGTGGATTGGAAACCGTATTCAGCCTTCATCACTCCACCAGGTTATTGGCATGCACATTACAATGAGTCTGTTAGTGAAGCCCATTTAATACCGCTGCAAGACGCAGGGTTACAAACTTATTTAAGATCCTTGGACATCAAATTTGTGCTGCCTAATAGGGAAACGTCTGACCAATGAAATCAGCTTGAAAAAATGACCAACTAATCGGTGAAAACAGCGTCATAGTTGATCTTGTAAAATCGCTAACGTGCTGTTTTACAATTGATGCGAACCGGACAAGATAATTGACGCCAGACACATAGTAGAAGTATAAAAATGTTTTACGCTTTTCTATACATCTCGAGAGCAACGTGTATAAAAAATACAATTTTCTATACACGACATAACTAGAAAAATTCCTGATGGCACAAATTACCTCACTTAATCTGCTAGACGTAGAACGTTTTGAATCGCCTGAAATTTTAAAAAAACTGGCGCTTAGCAGTCGACGTCTTGCTGAATTAAAAGGTATTGCCGTGGAAAAATAGCCATTAACACTGGGAAAAAAGTGTCATAGCTGATCATGTAAAATCGCTAACGTGCTGTTCTAATTGGAAAACAGCAACTAACATTAACCACATTCAGCGTTTCCTCTACTCGTTTACGTACTATAAATCAATACGTTAGTTATTTTACATGATCAACTTTAGCGCTGTTTTCACGGATTAGCTGGTCATTTTTACAAGCTGTTTTACACCGTTAAAAAATCTTTAATAGCTTTTTCAAGAATGAATGCGGCATCCGTTTCAGTAAATATACTTTTTTCAGGCGTATTTTCTTCTTCCACATAAAATAATGTCATTGGTTTTCTTGGCGTTATCAGCTGGACAATTGAAGTCATTAATTGATGGGTAATTGCATTTTCAACGAATTGCTTATCGTATATTAATGCGTAAGCGGCTATTACAGGTTTCGTTTCGTTAGCTAGTAATTTAACGGGTATATTAGGTTGTTCTGAATATTTTATTTCCCCAATCATTCTTAAATCTTTACCATAAGACAAAGCAAGCTCTGGATGATGATATAACCTTTTATGATCATAGGACCGCCCCACGAACAAACGTACTGATTTACCTTGTTGATTTGTATATATGCGTTCAATCCAATCATAACAAGCAAAAGTATCTTCCCCCCATTCTGCCTTACGTTGAGTAGGTTTTGATACATAAGAACCCAATACTTGGCTAATTTGGCGAGTCGATAAATTATCGTCTGTTTTTAAATTCAAATAACTATGAATAATGGTTGGAATTAATGCCGACATGATAAGGATTATTACTGGCAAAGCTTGGCGTGTAGACATCATAGTTTTTTCTCAATGAAATTTTTATGATTAATTGGATTTTTTCCAATGATGAATAGTATGGGTAAAGCTACCATAAATGTTAATAAGCCTGATAACTCATGTGCTGATGTTGCTAAAATATTCAAACCATAGTAATTAACTAATAATGCGAGTACCAATACTCTTATTATATTGACACCTATCGCAAGAGGCGCGGCTATCAATAAGAGAACTATTCTTCTTTTTGTAGATGTACAAAAATAAGCCGTTAGAATCGCAATGGTTATTGCTGCATAAAGCGTCGCAAAACCACTACAGGCATCCGCAACCATTAATGTACCGCCCTCTATTTCTAATAGTGTTCCGCTTGTGAAAACGGGTATACCCATTTGACTTAATATAAATGCAACACTTTTTGTGGCAATATGCCTGAGCATTAAATGTATAGCTTCTGTAAAAACTAAAGGAATGGGTAATGTAAGTAACATGGTTAGTAGGGGGAAAAGTATAGCTTTTGTTTTTTCCGTACCTAAAAACAACATTGATAAACCTATAACCGATGTAAACATTGCAATACTAGACAGTAATTGAGTGTTAATGCCAGTATCGAGCATATATATTAATAAACTTGGAATTAAAATAACAAATCCCCACGAATTACTACTAGAGGGTAAATATATTAATTTTTGTAATTCTCTCCATATTAAATAGATCACTAGGGCAAACACTAAAACTCCATGACCATTTTGCCAAACACTCATAGTCCACCTGCCCCAAAGCCACAATAAGGTAGGCATAAATAACAATAGTAACAATATTATAACTATGGCCAATAACCATTTATTTTGAGTTTCATAACATGAATCTTTTTTAATACTCTTATTACCTACACTTAAATTATTCATTTATTGGTATCCCATATTTTTCAATTAGGCTATATAAAGTAGGTCTACTCACACCCAGAAGTTTTGCAGTATTAGACACATTATTGTTGCTATGCATTAAAGCATTTTTTATAGCCATTATTTCAGCTGACTCCCGTACTTCTTTCAAATTAACTGGCATAGCAGTATCGATATTTTTTTCAAGCTCCAAATCATTGAAGGTAATATTGATATCATCTGACAAAATCACGGCTCTTTTAATTTTATTTTCAAGTTCTCTTATATTTCCGGGCCATGAATAAGCTTCAATAGCTGCAACTGCTTCTACACTAAAACTTTTAATTTTTTTATTATGTAGGCTGCAATATTTTTTTAAAAAAGCAATTGCAATTGTTATTGCATCACCTTCTCTCTCTCTTAATGGTGGGATATCAATAACTATCTCACTAATCCGATAATACAAATCTAATCTAAATTTTTTTTTATCAATCTGGTCTTCTAGATTTTGATGCGTAGCGCAAATAATACGCACATCAATTGGGATTTCTTGTCGCCCCCCAATACGCTCTATTGTTCTTTCTTGCAAAAAACGTAATAACTTTGATTGTAATAACATTGGCAGATCACCAATTTCATCTAAAAATAAAGTTCCCTTATTTGCATATTCTATTTTGCCCTTTGTTAGTTGCGCTGCTCCAGTATATGCACCTTTTTCATAACCAAATAACTCACTTTCCAGCAAATTTTCAGGTATAGCAGCACAATTTACCGCCACAAATGCTTGAGTAGAACGGTCACTTAAACGATGCATTGCTTTTGCGAGCACTTCCTTTCCAGTGCCACTCTCCCCCATTAATAATACAGTAGCATTAGTTGGAGATATTTTTTCAATAGTACGACATAATTCTTGCATTTTTCTACATGAAGCAATAAGACCAACCAATGGTTCAGTTGTTTTTTTTTGCAACAACTGATGTTCATTTTCCAATTCATTCAGTTGAAAAGCACGCTCTATGATCAGATTTAAAATATCTGTATCAATAGGCTTTTGATAAAAATCATAAGCCCCCATTGCTACTGCTTTAACAGCATTTGCCCTATCATCATTACCGGTGACGACAATTATTTTAGTTGCAGGTGCTAGCTCAAGAATTTCTTGCAATGTTTTTAGTCCTTCACTGGCATTAGCTGAATCCGGAGGTAAACCTAAGTCTAATGTGATAACACTTGGCACAAAGCGTCTTAATGCTGCAATAGCTTCACTTCTATTACTTGCTATTACCGTGTGATAGGATTCAAAACTCCACTTTAATTGTTTTTGTAGGCCAAGATCATCTTCTACAATTAATAAAACTTTCTTATCTTCCAAGCTATAACCTTCTGCTTTAATTGATTATGATTTACTGCTTACTTTTTTATGAATTATCATTTCTTTTGAGTCTTTCATCTATCATGATGCGCCATCAATTCATAACTTTTTCTTTTTCAGATAGCGTCACTATTAATCTACATAACTAGCTCTACTAAAATTTAACAGCAGATCACTTTCAAAGATTAACTCTAAATAAATTATATTCGTCAAATAAATTATGGAACGTCATGAGCTATAAGCCACTGTTCTAACATTATTAATAACCAAATCATGACACCATAATATGTAGAGTGTCCTTTTTGATGTAATTGAATAATATTTTTTATATAAACAGGGTTTACAATCCCTCGCCTTGAAAAGCTGAATAAATTATCCAAAGCAAATTGTTTTAGCTGCTTATCCTGAGACATCCAAACTCCAAAAGGTAATCCAAATCCTTGTTTATTCTTATTTAAAGTTTGTTTTGGTAAATAATCCTGCATACTTTTTTTATAAAATGATCTTAATTCAAAATTTTGCATTAACCATTTTGCTGGAATTCCAGCAGAAAACTGAACGAGATCATCATGTAACATTGGATATTGAACCTCTATACCAGCAAGCTCACACATACGATTAACTTTTCTTAAGTCATTATCTGCCAAGGTAAACTTTCCATCTAAGTGCAGCATCTGTTTTACCAAATCATCCGTGTTAGCTCGATTATAAGTTGATCGATAATTTTCAATCGGTACCTCAGGATCAATTTGTTTTAGGAACTCTTCAGTAAAAAAATCCGATAGTGGACTACGATGTAAAAAGTTATATGTTTCCAATCGATCAGGCATATTGATATTAGCCTGTTCAATATAACTTTGTAATTTACCTAAAATTGGTATGTTATTAGCAATAGGCTCTAAGGCTGCTTTAGCACAACTAGGCAGATAGCGATAATAGTCAAATAGCTTTTGCTTAGCATAACGACTATTTCCAGCAAATATTTCATCGCCACCGTCTCCCGCTAACAATCTTGTCATTCCTCTTTCACGAGCAAATTTAGCGCAATAATAGGTTGGCACAGCTGATGCATTACCAAAAGGTTCATCATACGTTTGTGCAATTATCGGTATTGAATTTAAAACATCTACAGGTGATACATAATATTCATGTAAATTTACTTTAAAATGTGCTGCTACTAACCGAGCATAAGGCATTTCATCATAGCCTTCGGCATCAAAACCCATAGTAAATGCATCCACTTTATGTTCTGCAAAGTTTTGAAAAAATCCTGTTACCGTACTGCTATCGAGCCCTCCACTTAGAAAAACACCTGTTTCTTTATTTGGTTGGCATGCAGCAATAGACCTATCTAGCTGTATATGAACCTGATCTATCAATTCTAGTTTAGTAAAAGTACTTTCAGTGTAATCAGACTGCCAGTAAAAATTACGTATAAACTTATTACTATTAATCTCTATGTATTCACCTGGTTGTAATTTTGAAATGTCCTTGTAAATAGTTCCTGGACTAGGAATCATATGAGAATAAAGAAAATTATAGATGCCCTGCTGATCAATGACCTTATTAACGCAAGGATGTGAAATAATATTATCTAACTTAGAGCCAAAAACCAATAAGCCATGTTGATAATAATAAGCTAAAGGTCTAATACCCTGTCTGTCATTGGCTAATAATGCATAATGTTGCTCAGGCTCCATAATACAAAATGAAAAAGGACCATGAATTTTATTAAGGACTAAACGCCCGTACTTTATAAAACCAACTGCTAATGCCCGAGATGAGTCGCCTTTATTTGCAATGTTTTTTAATTCATCATCACTCCAATATGGGTCACCTTCAATTATCACCAATAAACTTGATGATTGATAAACACTAGGAGCTGCCCTTAGCCCATACCCTGTCATTTCTGCTACGTTTTTATACTTAGCTACACTTGAATGTACATTTTTTATAGATTTTAAAGTAGCCCCTTGCTGTTCAATACAATCCAGGTCAAAAGCTTTTTCTGTAGATGAAAACCAGCCGTAAATAGTGCTCATAATGCTTACTCTAAGATGGTAGTTATGCTCATTTTGTCAAAACTATAATAGTTATGAGTATGATTTTTTGTTAAATTTTATCTAACGATTTATCTTATTGATTATTTTATTTACTAACAAATTTATGTCATTAGTATTCAATAAATGAAAGTAAGTTAAGTTTTGAAAAAAAATTTTTCTTAGAGTTCTAATTAACTCATATAAATTTAATTTTACGTTGATGCATGAGCTCTAACAGTGAGACTCTACTTATTTAAGATGTAAAATAGCAAATTAATTCAACATAATCAAGATATGTCTTTTAATTTTTCTATACTTTTACCCCTATTGAGCTTTAGCCACTACTCAGAAAGGTTTAACAACTGCTAAGATGATAATACTTATTAAAAAAATCACTGGGACTTCATTCATCCAACGATAATAAACATGACCATGAGCGTTATGATCATTCTTAAAATCATGTAGCCATACACCGCAAAAATAATGATAAACTAACATTAATCCTAATAATGTAATCTTTATAGTTAACCACCAAGTGCTTGCATACAGCACCCAAGCATAATCAAGTAACATCCAGATACCAAACACAAAGGTTGCGATCATACCTGGCGTCATGATGCCGTAAAATAGCTTACGCTCCATTACCTTAAATCGTTCACTGCTTATTTTATCTGTACTTTGCGCATGATAAACAAATAAGCGGGGTAAATAAAATAAGCCAGCAAACCAAGTAACCATAAATATCAAGTGTAAAGCTTTTATCCAAAGCATAGTTTATTCCTTTGTCATTTCTTCAATTAAACTGTTAATTTTGTCTAAATTTAAAGTTACCGTTATTTGTACTATAACATTGCTTTTTTGATCTATCACAAATGTATTTGGTGTTTACTCTTAGTTGCCAAATCCTTTTGCGATTTCTGAACTTATGTCTTAAAGCTCCATATTGAATAATATTCTATCTATCCATAACTCCCGTTAAATAACGAAAGCGTTAATACCTCATTAATTTTGTTGTTCTCTTGTATGTAATTATTTAACTCTTAAATCAATGGGTTATTTTATTATTTTCCAAAGTTAATTTAATTTTTTATTATTTGAATAATAAAACAATGCTATGCCAATAATAATCATAGGCAATGACAAGATTTGTCCCATAGTTACCCAATCTAATGCCAAATATCCTAGTTGAGCATCAGGCATTCTATAAAATTCAACAATAAATCGGAAGCTTCCATAAAAAAACAAAGCCAATCCAGTAACTGTTCCTACAGCCCTCTTTTTTCGTGAATACAACCACAGTAAAATAAATAGAATTAGCCCTTCTAAAAAAGCCTCATAAAGCTGTGAAGGATGTCGTGCTAGAGGTCCACCGTTTGGAAATATCATTCCCCAAGGTACTTGGGTTGTTTGACCCCATAATTCTGAATTAATAAAGTTACCGATACGACCAGCACCTAATCCTATTGGTGCTAATGGCGCAATAATGTCTGTTAATTGCAGCATTGAACATTGATTTTTTTTTGCAAAAAACCACATCGCTACAAATACGCCTAACATACCACCATGAAAAGACATTCCACCTTGCCATATCTTAAACAATATTAATGGGTTACTTATAAATTCACTGAAATTATAAAATAAAATATACCCAATTCTACCCCCTAAAATCACACCTAAAGCGCCATAAGTAACTAAATCTTCTATGGCCTCAGGTTTAATAGGTGACCATGACTTTTTTGCGCGCATTTGCCCAAAAAACCAAACAGCGGCAAAACCAATCACATACATAAGTCCATACCAATGAACTTTAGCTGGTCCTATACTGAATATTACTGGATCAATTTTAGGGTAATTAAGCATAATTAAACGTCCAAATTTGTCACATCTAATGCATTTTTAACAATGAAATCACGTCTCGGCTCAACCACATCACCCATTAAGGTTGTAAAAATCTCATCTGCAGCAATAACATCTTCAATTCTTACTTGTAGTAATCTGCGATTGTTGGAATCCAGTGTTGTTTCCCATAATTGCTCTGGGTTCATTTCACCTAGTCCTTTATAACGCTGTATATGCTGCCCTTTTTTAATTTCCTTCATCATCCACTCAAAGGCTTGCTTAAAGTTAAGGACAGGGTGCTGACGTTCACCCATTTGCATATAAGAACCTTCACTAAACATCCCCAACGTATCCTGGGCATATTGAGCTATTTTTTGATAATCCTTACCAATAAAGAAAGCTGAGGGCAAAATAAATGTTTTGGTAATCCCATGTAATCGTTTATTTATTACCGCTGTAAAATCATTACTTCCTCTGTATTCGAGTTCTATCTTAAATATAGCTTTACTATCAGACTCTTCCAGTTGTTGCTGTAATTTTTCAAACCACGCTGCTAGTTTTTGTTGATCTTTTTTAATGTCATCAGTAATGACGGTCATATAAGAAAACTGCTCTAGAAACACATCGTCATATCGTCTTGATAAACGATTAATAACACTAACCACCCCCGTATACTCTTTAGCTAGCTTTTCCAAACCTTGCCCCTGTATTGGTAGTGCGGTTTCATCTGTAAAAAGCTGGGCTTTATCGAGCGCCAATTGAATTAAATATTCATTTAATTGAGCATCGTCTTTAACATAATGCTCTTGTTTACCCTTCTTAACTTTATATAAAGGTGGTTGAGCAATATAGATATAGCCTTTCTCAACGATCTCGGGTAATTGTCTATAAAAAAACGTTAATAACAAGGTTCTAATATGCGAGCCATCAACATCAGCATCGGTCATGATAATAATTCGATGATAACGTAACTTTGCCAGATTATATTCCTCTTTGCCTATGCCGCATCCCAACGCTGTAATTAATGTACCCACCTCTTCCGAGGAAATCATTTTATCAAAGCGTGCTTTTTCAACGTTAAGAATCTTACCTTTTAAAGGCAATATAGCTTGAGTGCGTCGATCTCTGCCTTGTTTTGCTGAACCACCCGCAGAATCCCCTTCCACTAAAAATAACTCAGACAAGGCTGGATCTTTTTCCTGACAATCAGCAAGTTTTCCTGGTAGTCCGGCGATATCTAATGTGGTTTTTCTTCGAGTCATTTCCCTTGCCTTACGTGCAGCTTCTCTTGCGCGCGCCGCATCAATAATTTTACCAACGATAGTTTTGGCTATGTGTGGCTTTTCTAGCAGAAATTCCTGTAATTTTTCATTCATCGTTGATTCAACTAGCGGCTTTACCTCTGAAGATACTAATTTATCTTTAGTTTGCGATGAAAACTTTGGATCAGGTACTTTAACTGACAAGACTGCTGTTAAGCCTTCTCTAGCATCATCCCCAGTAGTTGAGACTTTTTCTTTTTTAGCTAAGCCACTAGCTTCTATGTATTGATTGATTGTACGTGTTAAAGCACCTCTAAAACCTGCTAAATGACTTCCACCATCACGCTGTGGGATATTATTAGTGTAACAAAAGACATTTTCTTGATAAGAGTCGTTCCATTGCATTGCAACTTCTACCGTAACCCCTTCTTTTTCTGCAATAAAATGGAATACTTCAGGAAATAATGGTGTTTTATTTTTATTAAGATGCACCACAAACGCACTAATACCGCCTTCAAATTCAAAAACATCTTGTCTATCTGTTCTCTCATCATTAAGGCTAATACGTACACCTGAATTTAAAAATGATAATTCACGTAATCTTTTTGCCAAAATATCATAATGAAATTCTATGTCAGTAAAAGTTTCTGTACTAGGTTTAAAATTAATTAAAGTACCTGAACCTTCAGCTGGACCAACTGATGCTAAAGGAGCAACAGGATTACCCATGCGATATTGTTGCTTATATAACTGACCATTTTTACGTACTTCTAAATTTAACTCTTCAGATAATGCATTTACTACAGAAACCCCAACGCCGTGTAAACCTCCCGACACCTTATAGGCATTGTCGTCGAACTTACCTCCAGCATGAAGTATTGTCATAATAACTTCAGCTGCTGATCTACCCTCTTCTTTATGAATATCTACTGGGATTCCACGACCATCATCAGAAACAGTTACCGAGCCGTTACTATGTATAACAACTTTTACTTCCTTACAATATCCAGCTAACGCTTCATCAATGGAATTATCAACAACTTCAAACACCATATGATGTAAGCCTGAGCCATCATCTGTATCTCCAATATACATTCCTGGTCGTTTTCTAACCGCATCCAGTCCCTTTAGAACCTGAATATTTGAACTATCATATTGTCCGCTATTGTTACTCATGATTTTCTCACTTTACTGTAATTGTGAATGTTCCACATGAAACATTACACTTGTATTATGTTGCCCTGTTCCACGTGGAACATTTTATAATTTTCTATATGACTTAGATCACCAAAATCCAATGGCTCAGTAGTAGTAATAAATACTTGGCATTCTAATTCAATTAAATATTGTAGTAATTTGGCTCTATTAATAAGATCTAATTCAGCCGCAAAGTCATCAATAAGGAAACAACCAACATTACTATGTTGGTTTTTTAGTAACTGCATTTGCGCCAACTTTAAACTCATCACTAATAATTTAAGTTGGCCTCGAGAAACAAAATCTTTCGCTAAGCGACCATTGACCACTATTTGGATATCACCGCGATGAGGTCCACTATGAGTAAATCCAAAACGAAGATCCTTATCAAGATCTTCTGTAAAAATAAACGCTAACTCCTTATCAGTATTCCACCCCGATAAGAAACGTAAATCCACATCATTAAGATCAAGAAACTTTGCAACGATTTCAATAAACACAGGTTTAAATTTAAGTAAATAACTTTGCCGGTAATTGTTGACCATTGTACCGTAATAAACCAATTCGTTATTCCAAACATTAAGTTGTTTAAGAGAACGGGTCTTTAATAATGAATTACGGTGAGCTAAAGCTTTTTTATAATTCCGCCAAGTAAGTAAAAAACTTTCATTATCATTAAAAACCCCCCAATCTAAAAACTCTCTTCTTAGTTGAGGTGCAGCATCAAGTAATTCATAACTTTTAGGATGAATGACTTGTAATGGTAATGCGTAAGCGAAATCAGATTTTTTATGTGTAGTTTGGTGGTTGATACGGCAATAATAATTTTTACTATCAATTTGCACACCTAAATGCGCTGTAGCGCCATTTATCTGCAAAATTTCGGCAGAAACTACCAACTCTAACTGTGATGAATTGATAACTGATTTTATTGCTGTAGAACGAAAAGATTTAATGCGCCCTAATAAAAAAATAGCTTCAAGAAAAGCACTCTTACCACTAGCATTTTTTCCAACAATAAAATTTAAAGTTGGCGAAGGATAAACCGCAGCCTTAATAATGTTTCGAACAGAGCTAATATTTAGCTTAATTATTATCATTGCAGTATGGACACGGCAAAACAATCAACCAGATACTGACTAAACATGGATAAACGAATTGGATCCAACAATAAAATGGTTGTAAGTTCAAATATGCTATCGTAGGGTTAAGGTTGATCTCGCCATACTGAATAAGGATGACTAGCCAAATTATTATTATAATAGCGATGATCAGAAGTAACTTCAGCACCGAGCCAAGCAGGATTTGAAAAAACGGTACCCACTTCAGGCAATTCAATTTCAGCGACAATTAAACCTTCATTATCACCTTCAAATTCATCAATTTCCCAAGTATTACCATCATCAACAACAATATGACGCGTTTTTTCTATAATTGGTTTTCTACATAAATTAGTAATAATTTCTTGTGCATCAAACATTGGTATTTCATATTCATATTCATGTCTATATGTGCCAATAGTAGCGCTTTTAATATTCAGCCAAGCATGATCATCACTTATTCTTACTCTTATCGAGCTTGTAGCTACTGAGCTTAAATAACCTTGTTTATATTTCACAGAATAACTAACTTGTTTACGCCATGAATTATTGACCAATAAAAATTTGTGCTCTATTTCTACAGCCATGGTTATGACCTGCAATTATTACTGCCATCACAATAGGGTGGCGTTTTGGTTTCTGAACAGCCACATAAATAAATAGCTATAGTTGATTCGGCTATAAATTTAAATGACTTCTTATCTGAAAATTCGCGATGCGCATTATCACACAAAGGCATATTTTTACTAAACCCACAGCTACACCAGGAATATTTTGTTCCAGCTTCAACAAAGATTTCTAAAGGTGCATTAGTTTTAGTGGTCATTTATTACTTAATGGTTAGTTGAATTAACGAAAAAAACCAAGCTTTCAATAATTAAAAAAAAACTTGAGACTGACTGGATACCAAAGAAAACAATAGAATTGTATACAAAATATTGCCTAGTAAATAACTAAAGCTTCATGGGCATAACTATGAATTTATAAGTACACTGATCTGGTTCATCAATAAAACAACTACTACCATTAGTCGCTATAGTTAAAACTGCAAACTCAGAATCTAGATTTGAAACAGCATCTAGTAAATATTGAGAATTAAAAGCGATGGATAAAGCAGGTCCCGTGTAGTCAATAACGATTTCTTCTTCAGCTTCATCATGTTCTGGATTATGAGTACTAATTCTTAAGCTGTTATTTGTAATATCTAACGTAACGCCCTTAAATTTTTCATTAGATAAAATAGCTACACGTGTTAAAGCTTCTTTTAAAGCAGTTTTTTGTATATGAATAGGGCTAATAAATTCTTGCTTAAATACCTTACTAAAGTCTGGGTATTTGGAATCAACTAATTTTGCTGAAAAAATTAAGTTATTGATAATAATACGTATATTGTTTGTAGAAAAATAGACTTGTAATTCCAATTCAGGATCATCTAATAAACGATTGAGCTCAATCGCGCCTTTTCTAGGAAGAATTATTCGTGCTTCATAACCAGTATCTTGATCTAAATTGTCTTCATAAATAGATAATCGATGTCCATCAGAAGCTACTAATTTAATTTTATTATTGCTTATATTAAGCATTAATCCATTTAAATAATAACGTACATCCTGATTAGCCATACAAAACAATGTCTTATCTAGTGATTTTTTTAAGTTACTAGAACTAATAAAGAAAGAATGACTTAATTCAGTTTCAGAAAATTCAGGATAATTATCAGCTGACAAACAATTTAATGAAAAACGACTACGATTAGATAAAATCTTAACTTTATCATTTTGTAATTCAAATTTAATTTCTGCCCCATTAGGCAATAATCTACATATATCTAAAAACTTTCTTGCTGGAACAGTAATTGCTCCAGGTGTTGCTGAATGAGTTGGAATTTTAGCAATAATCTGAATTTCAAGATCAGTACCTGTTAAGCAAATTAAATCTTCCTCTACAACTAACAAGACATTAGAAAGAATAGGCATCGTTTGCCTTTTTTCAATAACGCTCACAATTTGTTGTAAAGGTGCTAACAGATCTTCTCTATTAATAATAAATTTCATTTATTTTATATTGGGAAAATAAGCTTAATAAAAAGCCAAGAAAAAAGTTTAAAAATAATTTATAGAATGAAAGATCGTTTAAGTACGCTTTTGATTATTTATCTACAAAGGGTAGGTCAAGTTGGAAGCATCTATGCCTCCTGATGTAAGTACATCTAATTTAAAATTAAGCAATGAGTTAACTACATCATAACTTCATGTAAATTTTATTAATGAAACATCTTAGAAATTTTTATGATTATATAGTCGTATAAGCTCATACGCTAGTTTTTTGTCTAGTAAAACATATTGTTAAGTAAACATCTTATTTAAAATTCTAAGGTTTTTAAAAGTATTATCTAAGCAGGCTTAGAATTTTTTCGCTGTTTAATTATATAAGTTATTTTTTTAAAAGATTATTACTATTAGCAAGTCAATTATCTGTGGATAACTAGCTACAGGCTTTTGTATCCAATACTTACAGACTATTTATAAGTTGTGTTTTTATAACTAGGTAGTCTGTGGATAAAAGTTTTCAAAAATTTTATCTCCAACTTCATAGTAAGTTAAGCACAGATTTAGTAACAGGTAATTTTGTTCGAGAATCAGATATTACCATTATTTATGTAATGTTAGGTTTAGCATTATTTAAGATAAAACCCGCTTATGACATGGTTTGAATGGATAAACAAGGCATTATGATGGATAATGCGCGCTATATTTATTCGATAACTAAGCAGTGAATTAATGAAACAAAAAATAGAGGGTTTAATCATCCAAGCTGTTGAAAAACTTATGGCAGAAGGTGTATTGAATTTGGATACTACTCCAGCGATTATGATTGAACGTACCCGTGATGCTCAACATGGTGATTTCGCATCAAATTTAGCTTTAGTGTTAGCAAAACCAGCAAAATTAATTCCTCGTCAATTGGCTGAAAAAATTATCGCCGCATTACCTACTAATGACGCTATTTCTAAAATAGAATTAGCGGGCCCCGGATTTATAAATTTCTTTGTTAATCCAAATACCCAATACGGTGTTGTTAAACAAATCCATGAGCTAGGCGCAGCTTTTGGTTTAAGTAAGATGGGTGCGGGTAAAAAAGTTCAGGTTGAGTTTGTATCCGCTAATCCTACTGGCCCACTTCATGTTGGGCATGGTCGAGGAGCCGCTTATGGTTCAGCAGTGTCTGATTTGTTAGCAGCCGTTGGCTTTGAAGTACATCGTGAATATTATGTTAATGATGCTGGCCGTCAAATGGACATATTGGCCACAAGTATCTGGTTAAGGTATTTAGAAGTTTGTGGAGAACATGTTACTTTTCCTAGTAACGCTTATCGTGGCGATTATGCGCGTACTATAGCTTCAGATATTTATAATAACGATAAAGATAATTATCGCAGACCAATAGAGCTAGTGTTGGAAAAAATTCCAGCGGATGAACCTGACGGTGGTGATAAAGATGAACATATCGATGCTTTGATAGTTCGGATGAAAACCTTATTGGGTCCCGTACTATACCGAGAGTTTTTTCAGATTGGCTTAGAGACTATCTTAGAAGATATCAAACTTGATTTGATTGAATTTGGTGTTGATTATCAGCAATGGTTTTCAGAGCGTCAGCTCATGGATGATAGTTCAGTAGAAAATGCCTTAGATCGCTTACGTGTTGGCGGATATCTTTATGAGCAAGAAGGCGCTACTTGGTTTGCTTCAAGTCAGTTAGGTGATGAAAAAGATCGTGTTGTGATTAGAGAAAATGGGCAGTATACCTATTTTGCCTCAGATATCGCTTACCACATGAACAAACTAGATAGGGGCTTTGATCAAATTATAGATATTTGGGGTGCAGATCATCATGGCTATGTACCCAGAGTCAAGGCCGCTATTAAAGCATTAGGAGCCGATGAATCTAAATTAAATGTCTTATTGGTTCAGTTTGCCGTGCTTTATCGTGGTAAAGAACGTGTACAAATGTCCACGCGTTCAGGTGAGTTTGTTACTTTAAGGCAATTGCGTAGTGAAGTCGGTAAAGATGCCGCTAGGTTCTTCTATTTAATGCGTCGCTCAGAGCAACATATGGACTTTGATTTGAAATTAGCAACTTCAAAATCTAACGATAATCCGGTTTTTTACGTACAGTATGCTCATGCACGTGTCTGTAGTGTTTTGCGTCAATTAGATGAAAAAGGCTGGGAAAGAAATCTTTTATTAGGCTTAGAGAATTTAGAAAAATTAACTGAAGAACATGAAAGCTCATTATTAGCGACCTTAGCACGTTATCCTGAAGTGTTAGAACGCTCAGCACTGCAATATGAACCCCATCAATTAGTTATTTATCTGCGCGACTTAGCGCATGATTTTCACACCTATTACAATGCCCATCAATTTCTTGTTGATGATGCAGTGCTCCGTAATACCCGATTAAGCTTAATTTGTGCAGTAAAGCAGGTATTAGCTAACGGGTTAGGTTTATTAAGTATTAACGCACCAGAATCCATGTGATGACTAGAGACTATAAACCAAGGCATAACAAAGGGAAATTTGCAGGGCGGCAAAGACATCATCATGCTGAGCGCTCCAAAGTGAGTTTATGGCGATGGATGTTAATCACCATTGTCATTATTTCATTCGTAGTATTTTTGGTTTATTTACGCAGCAGTTACAAGACAGCCATGCCAGCTGCAGATTTAGACGTAGCATCGAATAAGACGCTTACACAAAATGCAGTACCTCTTAAAGAAGAGAAAAAACCGGAAGTAAAACAGGGACCTCAACCACCTCAGTTTGATTTTTATACCATCTTGCCTGAAAAAGAAGTTGTAGTTCCTGAATACGAAATTAAAACTCGAACTCGTGAAGAGCATGTAGGTAAAGCTAAAGAGGCGCATTATATTTTACAAGTAGGCTCTTTTAAAACTGTCAAAGAAGCTGAAACATTAAAAACTAAATTAGCCAGCATGGGAATGGAATCAACTATAGAAAAGCAAAAAATCGGCATCATAAGTTGGTATCGAGTAAAAATGGGACCTTATACCCAAATGCCCAGTATTAATACCATCAGAGGACGATTAAGACAGAATGGCATTGATGTCATTATTACCGAGACAGGCGAGTAAGTTTTAATTGTTATTGAATCAATTAATATTAACTAATTGATTTAATAGGCGTTACATAACTTAAAAGAAAACATTAAAGGGTAGGGTTAGTAGCTTTATCGTTACCTCTAGACATTTACGTGATTGTGTTGCGTTGCGAAAAGCAAGCACAGCGGAATAAGGAAAGTTGGCATTGCTTGAATGCCCACAGCATTATTAGGTATAACACAATGAATCTTGAAATATTAGTGCAACAGGCGTGGTCTTTACGAGTAAAGCTTAGGCAATACGTAGAAACAGAATGTCTTGGAAAGGCGGCACGATCTACCTTTATAGTTAGAAAAGAAAGGCTTAATCATGCCTATGCTCGCGCCCATGCTAGATATGTGCGTCGTCAGAATAAATTAGTCGATATATCTGATGACTGAATATAAAACTAAGGCATAAGTCGTTTTTTATAGAGCTGTTAATTCTGAAAAAAATTATTATCATCAATATGTCCTACCAAAAAGCCAAATATGCAACGGCAATATCTGTATTAATGTAAATATGATCCATGAACCGCAGGCATTTTAAGAAAAATCCAAATCAAGTTGATATATTCGATATTGCAATACAACTTGATGATGTAAAAAAGCTGGCTGATACCCAAGAAGAATTGCTTATGTTGGACAAGTTAAGTGATTTTGAGTATCAAAATTTTAAAGAAAAGCAGATGCCAGATATTCAGAAAAAGAAAAAAATTAAATCAGGTTGGTATCAAGTATCCGTTGAAATAATATTTGATCTATAAAAGACAGTTTTAAGAAAACTGCTGAGAAATATGTTTTTGAAGTATGTCAAATTATAGCTAAGACGCTTAAGTTAATTTCTTTAGATGGCTTAGGACATATAGCTATTCAATGTGTTTTAGTTACTGATGTTACGCAGTGACGTCGTTTTATTCTCGTTTGCCGCGACTAGCACCGCAGGTTGTGCTCCAATCAAGTCGCCTTTTCTTTGGATACTTTCTAAAGGCTGCGCAAAAGAAAGTATCTCGCCTTCGGGTGCGAAAACCCGATTCAAACAATCATCGCGATAGTGACACAAAAACAAAATACACACTATCTGCTTAACATCAGTTAGTTACTTAAATCCAAGTCGAAGTCACTCTGAAGCATTACCATGCCTCAAAACAACCGACTGCCCACCAAAAACCAGAAATAGCGGTTTATGATGGTCCGCATAGTGGTAGTGTGCTTTTAAAAATTAAAGCGATTGAAGGTGCAGTGGCTTATATATGGCAATATGTTCAAGAGGCAACACCCAATTCGGCTGCGGTATGGATTACTGTCAATACCAGTACCGTAGCGAACTATTCAAATAGATCATTTAACGCCTGGTCTTGTTTATTCTTTTCGTTTTGCCAGTATTTCTTCTGATGGTACTTCTGACTTTTGTACGCCGGTTAGTAAAATTGTTATTTGATAGTTGAGTAGTTGTTACAGCGTCGGGTTAGATTAAGATTAACCCGACCTTTGCTATAAAAATTCGCAATAGCCCGCTTTGATTAACACCCAATAAGCTTAGATTTGATTTACATTAGGCTATTCTGCCTAACATCCTTTGACTCAGTTTCAAACAAATTGAAAGCACTCTAACATTCGATGCGTATATCCATGTATTCGATATCTGGCGTAATGACAGTTAATGATTACATACTAAAAGAACTGGGTTTTCGATCTTAATAAATTGCCCGCTATGACAAATGTAATATGTTGTTAATATTGATAAAGTTGATTTTCGATTAAATACCCTTATAGTTATGCAACTAAAACATTAAATAGAGGTATTTTATGCAGTATTTTCGTCTTTCATTCCTTATCACCATCATAGGCCTAGCTGTAGCGTATTTTTGGGGCGGCATCATGGGTGCCTTTATTGCCTTTATCTTAGCTGTATTGGAAGTGAGTTTATCCTTTGACAATGCGGTTGTTAACGCCAGCATCTTAAAGCGTATGGATGATAAGTGGCAGGGATACTTTTTAACCTGGGGCATATTAATTGCTGTTTTTGGTATGCGTTTATTGTTTCCAATTTTAATAGTCTCCGTTGCCACAGGAATTGATTTCTTAGGTGTAACAGCTATGGCTCTGCATGATCCAGCAACCTATGCTGAGCATTTAAATGCTTCACATGTGCAAATTGCTGCATTCGGTGGTATGTTTTTATTGATGGTATTTTTCTCATTTATTTTTAACGAGAATAAAGAGTTACATTGGTTAGGCTATCTAGAAAGAAAGTTGTCCGACTTCGGTAAATTAGAGTCTATTGAAATTATTTTGGCTTTAGGTGTGTTATTAGCAGGCCAACATTGGTTGCCCGAAGCTATACGATTTAATGCCTTAATTGCAGGTATTTCTGGGGTGATTTTATTTGTAATCGTCGATAGTTTAGCGGCTTTATTTGAAGATGAAGAAGAAGGCGAAGAAGTCACTACGGCCATAAAAAAAGGCAGTGTCATGAGTTTTCTGTATCTTGAAGTGTTAGATGCTTCGTTCTCATTTGATGGTGTTATTGGTGCTTTTGCGATCACACAAGATGTCGTTATTATTATGTTAGGTTTAGCGATAGGTGCTATGTTTGTAAGAAGCCTGACTGTATATTTAGTGCGCAAAGGCACTTTAGATGAATATGTGTTTTTAGAACACGGTGCTCATTATGCGATAGGTACCTTAGCGGCTATTATGTTACTGAGCATGATGTATCATATTTCTGAAGTGGTTACTGGTTCTGTGGGTGCTGTTTTAATTGGTTTATCGATTATTTCATCTATACGTTATAAGAAGCATGCGAAGTAAGGTATCTCGTAATAAATAAACACCCTTATATAGAGCTGAACGATGCGCTTCACTGTCGTTCAGCACATCCTATAAAAGTGTTGGTGTATTATTGCGTATTACCTTTGTGATATTTTTAAACTCAATAATCATAACTAGGCATGAAAAATTATTTAGTATTGCTCGATAAAATTCTTAAGGAAGGCGTCGAAAAAGGCGATAGAACTGGCAGTGGTACGCTGTCTTTGTTTGGTCATCAGATGCGTTTTGATTTAACACAGGGCTTTCCTTTGGTGACTACCAAAAAAGTCCATTTAAAATCCATTATTCATGAATTACTGTGGTTTTTAAAATGTGAAACCAATGTCGCTTATTTACATGAACATCGCGTTCATATTTGGGATGAGTGGGCTGATGATCGCGGCGATTTGGGACCTGTGTATGGGCATCAATGGCGATCTTGGCCTAGCCCAGATGGACAGCCTATCGATCAGATTAAAGTCGTTATCGAACAGCTAAAAAAAACACCGAATAGTCGGCGCATTATTGTATCTGCTTGGAATGTCGCTGATTTACCCGATGAAAGCATAAGTCCACAACAGAATGTAGCCTGTGGAAAAATGGCCTTAGCACCTTGCCATGCCTTTTTTCAATTCTATGTGGCCGATGGTAAGTTATCGTGTCAGCTTTATCAGCGCAGCTGTGATACGTTTCTAGGGTTACCGTTTAATATTGCTAGTTATGCCTTATTGACGCACATGGTTGCGCAGCAGTGTGATTTAGCCCTAGGGGATTTTATTTGGACAGGGGGCGATGTACATTTATATCTCAATCATCTGGAACAAGCTAATTTACAATTAACTCGCGAGCCTTATGCTTTGCCCACATTAACTATTAAAAATAAACCTGCTTCTATATTTGAATATAGTTATGACGATTTTGAAGTCGAACACTATCAGGCCCATGAACATATTAAAGCGCAGATTTCTGTGTAATGAATTGAGTTAAGAGGAGCAACAACGTATGAAAATACAACACAAAGCACATCCCTGGCATGGCATTAGTCCAGGTGATAATGCACCGATTATTGTTACCGCATTTATTGAAATTGTTCCATCAGATACGGTGAAATATGAAATAGATAAAGAGTCGGGTTATCTTAAGATAGATAGGCCGCAAAAGTTTTCTAATATGATACCTACACTTTACGGTTTTATAC
>Ga0209697_10002519_pt1 | contig 26250 bp, 26 predicted proteins | sample AliMusrvi5mmetaG_FD_184115 | JGI IMG/M metagenome (GOLD analysis project Ga0209697, IMG submission 184115) | Freshwater lake bacterial and archeal communities from Alinen Mustajarvi, Finland, to study Microbial Dark Matter (Phase II) - Alinen... | ecosystem: Environmental > Aquatic > Freshwater...
CCCGGCATATGCCCTGGAAATAACAAAAAAGCATAACCACTTCTAAAAGTGGGCAGGAGTACTATTTTCTGTTTGACAACTGACAACCATATCAGGGGCTATGTTCTGATAAACTTTACGATTGGTGAAAAACAAATATGGGGGTTCCTCATGGCAAATCTATTTGCTCGAATTATGGTCGCTGGCCTGTTCTTGGTATTATTACCAGTTTTTGCTGGTGCTGTTTCTTATCCGGTCTCGGAAGAACATCGGCTAATCTCTGAGAAATCCTACGTTACGATTGGAGAGACGGTATACCTGTTTCACAGTGGGACGCCTGATGTGCAACGACTTATCAAACCGAACGATATTCTTGTAGTACACGGGAGCAGACATGGTCAAACTAAAGAAGTCGGCAAGTTACTGGTGGTGTCGTACCTAGGTAGAACTTATCTCAAGGCAGAAGTGACAGATGGAAAAATCAGGCATGACGATATTGCGCAAAAAGATGGAGTTTCATGTCTCATAATTTTAGATAGTGAGATACTTAAATGATCAATAACAGTATGTTACACAACCTACAGTCGAGATTGAATGAAATGGAGTCTCAGAACGAAGAATTGCGCCGTTGGCTAGCTCTACAGGTCGAGCGATCAAATAGCATTAGTAGCATGATTGATAATACTCATGCCGGTTACTCCTAGATCTTTTTACATAAAATGGGTGTCAAAATGTGTGCGGAAAGCATTAAGGAAGGGTCAAAACGGAATCCGATATGCTGAAGACAAAGAACTTCGGCCGGAGTTCGCTAACTGAGATGAAAGAGATTCTAAACGGTATGGGGGCTAACATTTGGGATGAAACTCCCAAATTTCCCGAGCGCTGAGATGATGGGTCCGGTATATGATGAGGTAGAAGAAGATGAAGAGTGACATCACCATGCCGCATGAAGATGATGAACGGTGACTACACAAAAAGAGAAGGCTACACCATTAGTAGGTGCTGCCTTCTCTTTTTGTACTTGGCAGATTAACTATCCTAGCGCAACAGTGTTTTGTATCAGCGAATGCTGTCTTCCGGGTAGGCTCCGATGCTATGTACAGCGAGATCCGCGCCGTGATATTCATCTTCCTCGCTGAGGCGGATACCGACCGTTTTACTCAGAGCGCCGTAAACGATCGCACTGCTTGCGAGGGCAAAGACAACGGCAAGAAGACTTCCGCCGAGTTGTGAAAGAAAGGTAACACCGCCCAAGCCCCCAAGCGCTTTCTGGCCGAAGATGCCGGCGGCTATGCCGCCCCAGGTGCCGATAACTCCGTGTAGCGGCCATACACCCAGTACATCATCAATTTTGAGCTTTTCCTGCTCTAAGTGGAACCCATACACAAATATTACAGAGGCGATTCCGCCGACCACAAGTGCTCCTAGCGGATGCATAAGGTCACTACCTGCACAGACCGCAATCAGTCCGGCCAGCGCGCCGTTATGAATAAAGCCGGGATCGTTCTTGCCAAGGACAAGTGCAACGAGAATGCCGCCGACCATTGCCATTAGCGAGTTAACCGCTACTAAACCAGAAATCTTTTCCAAATTCCCTGCGCTCATAACGTTAAAGCCAAACCAACCGACTGCCAGAATCCATGAACCAAGAGCCAGAAATGGAATGTTGCTGGACGGAAATGGATGGGATTTGCCACGTGCATATCGGCCCATCCGTGGTCCAAGAATCAGGACTGCTGGTAGAGCGATCCAGCCACCGATAGAATGGACGACCACTGAACCTGCATAGTCGTGGAACTCTGCTCCGCCAAATGACTTGAATAGTGCTTGCAAACCGGCAGAATTCTGCCCCCAAATCAGTGATTCGAAGAGTGGGTAGGAAAGCCCAGCAAAAATGGCTCCAGCGATTACCTGCGGCCAAAATTTGGCTCGTTCAGCAATGCCGCCTGAGATTATAGCGGGTATGCAGGCGGCGAAACAAAGCAGGAAGAAGTAATGGACAAGATCATAACCTTGAGTTTTGCCGAGCAGTTCCTCAGCAGGTTTTAAAAACGAAATGCCATAGGAAATCGGAAAACCTATGACAAAGTAGACGACAGTTGAAACCGCCCAGTCGGTGAGGATTTTTACCAGAGCATTCACTTGGTTCTTTTTGCGAACAGTACCAACCTCAAGAAACGCAAAACCAGCATGCATCGCGAACACCATTGCTGCACCTAACATCAGAAAAAGAACATCAGCACTGCTTTTGAGACCAGTCACCATTGACGTGGCTTCCATAAATTGCCCCCTATAGATCAATTATGTATTTGCGTACACCGGCGTACGAAAGAAATGGGTTTTAGTACTGTCAGAAACGACTATTATAGGTTAGAATTATCTAACACTTGTTCAATTACTAACCGGTACAAAAACCGGCACAAAACTGGTACAAAAATATGGTTGAAAGAAGTGTTGGAATTGGCGTTTTAGAAGTGTCAGAGAAGAACATTGAGGGAATGGTGTCAATAACTTACGAAACAACTTTACCTGAAAATAGAAAACTGAATACATTGACATGGAATCCATACGGAACTACCTCCATTGATATCTGTCTGCCCGTCGTTGGGCGTGGTGGCACAAGCAAGAATGCGGCCAAATGCTGCAGTCTGGTAACTGCTTAATTATATTGCATTGGCGCTGTAATTTTACTCAAGGTGACTGTATAAATAGTAGGCATGTGCTGCAAAAGCAGGCAGTAAATTGTGTGCAGGAAGACTCTTCCCATTCCGAATGTAAACGGGTAGGATTGCAAACATGACGCTCGAAGAAAAAATACAGCAGTTTCCGGCCTCGCCGGGTGTTTACCTGATGCGCGATGCAGACGGCGCCATAATCTACGTCGGCAAAGCTCGGACTCTGCGGCAGCGGGTACGCTCGTATTTCAACGCGTCCGGCGATTCGCGTTACCATGTAAAATTTCTCATAGCGAAGGTTGCTGATATTGAGATCGTTTTAACCGACACTGAGAAAGAAGCGCTGCTGCTGGAAAACACTCTTATCAAGCAGCATCATCCTCGCTACAACCTGAATCTCAAGGACGATAAAACGTATTTTTCGTTGCGTCTCGATCCACACGAAGATTTTCCGCGGTTTACTATCGTGCGCAAACGTCCCCATGACGCTGCCTATTATTTTGGTCCGTATTCATCCGGTGCGGCAGCCCGGGAAGTGCTGCGACAGATGGTCCGCATGTTTCCGCTCCGGCACTATCCGCTTGCCGCCTGCATGTCTCGGGCCCGCCCCTGTCTTTATCACCAGATCGGTCAGTGCAGTGCCCCGTGTCACCGGTTGATAACGCATGAAGCGTATGCGGCGCTGGTTGACGGAGCGAAGCTGTTCCTTGAGGGAAAAGGACGTCAGCTCGTTGCCGAGTTCAAACGGCGAATGATTGATGCTTCAAAGGAGATGCGGTATGAGGAGGCCGCCCGCTGGAGAAACCTGCTTCACTCCATTGAGGTGACCGTCGAAAAGCAGAAGGTGGTGCTGCGTGGTGGCGATAGTGATGTTGTCGGCTTCTATCGTGACGGGAGCCGGATTGAACTGGCTTTGCTCTTCATTCGTGCCGGGGTTCTCTCCGGAAGCCGTCTGTTCACGGTTGTCTGGGAGCTGGATGATGCGACCGCCGTTTCGGCATTTCTCCAGCACTATTACACCGGGGCTGTTTTTATTCCGGAAGAAATTCTCCTGCCGATGGAAATTGAGGACGAGGAGGCGTTGGCCGAGTTGCTTGGCGATCTGAAAGGAAGTAAAGTATCACTCATTTTTCCGCAGCGGGGAACGAAGCGTGAGCTGGTTGTCCTGGCAGGTAAAAATGCCATGTCAGCCTTCCGGGAGCGGGGCGAGAAGGAGGCAACGACCGAGGCGGTGCTGGTTGAACTTTCGAAAAGGCTTCAGTTGTCCCGGATTCCACGACGGATGGAATGCTTTGATATATCGACAATTCAGGGACGTTTTTCCGTGGGGAGTTGCGTTGTATTCACAGACGGCGTGGCAGACCGGAACAGTTATCGCCGTTATCGTATCCGGACGGTTGACGGTCAGGATGACTTTGCCATGCTGCGTGAAGTTTTTCAGCGGCGATTTCGTGCTGACAACAGCGAAGCAGAAATGGCGCCGGACCTTGTTGTCGTCGATGGGGGGATCGGGCAGTTGAATGCGGTGCGGGAAATTCTCGATGAACTTGGCCTGGCAGGGCGCTTTGATCTGGTATCGCTGGCCAAGAGCCGGGTCCTGCGTGAGTCGATGGCATCTCTGGTCCGAAAAAGCGATGAACGGATATTTCTTCCCGGCAGGAAAAATCCGGTTGTTTTGCGCCAGAACTCTGCGCCATTGCTTCTTCTGGCGGCTCTCCGGGATGAGGCGCATCGTTTTGCCATCGGGTATCATCGGAAATTGCGCGGTAAAGAGGGGATTGCTTCAGGGGTCGAGGATATTCCCGGAATCGGTCCAAAGCGCCGCACGGCGCTGCTGAAGCATTTTGGCAGCCTGCAGTGCCTTAAGGAGGCGACGGTGGAAGAAATAGCGGACGTTTCCGGGATGAATCGGGTACTGGCGGAAGTGGTTTGCGAGAGGTTACGGCAATGAGTGTGCCACTGATATCATACGATATGGTTGCCGTTCTTGGTCCAACCGCCTCCGGCAAAACTCGCCTGGCGGTTGCTCTGGCTAGAGAGTTCGGCGGAGAGATAATTTCCGCGGACTCACGTCAGATCTTTCGCGGCATGGATATCGGCAGTGGCAAGGATCTTCATGAATATGGCATGGTACCGTATCATCTGATCGATATTCTGGATGCCGGCGGAGAATTCAGTGTTTTTGAGTTTCAGCGCAGGTTCTTGACCGTTTTTGCGGAAATTTCGGCCCGGGGGAGGCTTCCGGTTCTGTGTGGAGGGAGCGGCATGTACCTGGATGCCGTGTTACGCGGTTACCGTATGGTCGAAGTGCCTTGTAACGACTCGTTGCGGGCTGAATTGGCAGCGAAAACCGATGATGAGCTCAAGGAAGAGTTGCTGCGTATCAAGCCGGATCAGCATAATAGTACCGATCTGTCGGATCGGGAGCGCACCGTCCGGGCGATTGAAATTGCCCGTGGGGAGGCTGAAAACCGTTCATGCGGTGAACCGCTCCCCTTCCTGAACAGTGCTGTCATCGGCATTCATTGGGAACGTGATGCGTTGCGCCGGCGTATTACCGCACGTCTGAGGGAGCGGCTCGAAAACGGTATGATCGAAGAAGTGGAGCGCCTTCATGGAGGCGGAATATCGTGGGAAAAGCTGAATTATTACGGGCTTGAATACCGGTATGTCGGTGCATATCTCAGGGGAGACCTGACACGAAATGATATGTTTCAAAAGCTGAACAGTGCGATTCATAATTTCGCCAAACGGCAGGGGAACTGGTTCCGGCGGATGGAACGACATGGTGTTGCCATCAACTGGATTGAGGGGGAGGGTGACCTGCCGGCGCAGGCGCGGGAAGTTATAGGAAATAAAAATCAGATCATAATTTAATTTGCTTGACATCGTTTACGTGAAACTGATAGTTTGTCTAAAGTTCGGATTTCCGGATAAAATCATTAAGAAGAATCAGGAGAAGTAAGCACATGGTAAACGGAACAGTGAAATGGTTTAACGACAGCAAGGGTTTTGGATTTCTTGAGCAGGAAGGTGGCGAGGATGTATTTTGCCATTTCTCCGCAATCGCAGGCGAAGGTTTCAAATCCCTTGCAGAAGGCGATAGAGTAACTTTTGAAGTAACAAAGGGTCCGAAAGGGCTTCAGGCCGCGAACGTAACAAGAATTTAAGGCCAGCTTCGTTTCAAAACCGAAAACCCCGGATACTCTCCGGGGTTTTTTTTTGGGAATATTTTTCTGCGGTGGATCAGTTTCCTATCTTGAGTGTCATGCTGGTGCTTACCAGGTATTGGTAGGCGGTATCGAATACGATAATCTGCAGGACATAGATCCCGGCAAATGCGACCAGTGGCGATAGATCAAGCATGCCGGTGTCGGGCATATGCCGCCGGATGCGGCGCAGAATCGGGTCGGTAACGCGATAGATGAAATTGACAAGCGGGTTGTAGGGGTCTGCATTGACCCATGAAACAATGATGCTGGCCAACAGGATGTACTTGTAAAGCGTGAGAAGCCCGCTGGCCAGTTCAACCAGTTTTGCCAGCGCCAGAAGTATGTTTGCGAGTAAAATCATTGGTTTGCTCCCGAACTAAATGGTAAAATCGACTTTACTATGCCTTAATGCACCGGCAATGTCAAAACAGAAACGGCGATTACCATGCGGTTTGGAATCCTGTTTACTGAAAGCCGGAAGAGCGGCAGAGATCTACGGAAGCAAAGGAAACGGATTATGAACAGGAAATTGACGGCGCTGTTGCTTTCCGCCCTGGTACTGCCGGGACTCGGGCAGCTCTACCTTGGCCGCAAAGTGGCCGGAGGAATCATAGTTGTTCTCGTTAACCTGGTGCTGCTGTTGGCGCTGTTTGTTTTATTGCGGGGACTTTCACCGGTAATTGCCTCCCGGATTGCCGGCGGGGCAATCAACATAACGCCAGCCGAAGTGATGGCTGCTCTGGATGGGGCCACCGGCTTTGGCAAAGCGGTGCTTGCGGCGTTTTTTCTGCTCTGGACATTTTCTCTTGTGGATATCTTGAGATGTAAATAAGAGCTTCAGTCCGCTGTCAAGAAGGTTTGTGTGAACCTTTCCCGATGTGCCGACATTGACAAACAGCGTTATTTTGTGAGATAAGTAAAAAGCTTTATTTAAAATGAAATGTGCTCACTTACGTGAGCTGAAGTGGAGAAATTAATGATCATTTCAAGAATCATCGGAAGCGGTTCATGTCTGCCGGATCGGGTGATACCTAACAGCCATTTCGATTATCTGGTAGAAAATGCCGATGAGTGGATTTTCTCCCGTACCGGCATTCGCGAGCGTCGTTTTGCCCATGCCGATCAGGCCACGTCCGATCTGGCGTCGGTTGCCGCACTCAAGGCGCTGGATGCCGCCGGTATTGACGCATCTGAGATTGACTGCATCATTGTCGGCACCTCGACCCCTGATATGAGTCTTCCGTCAACCGCCTGCATCGTTCAGGAAAATATCGGAGCAAAAAACGCCTTTGCCTTTGATGTCAACGCAGTCTGCTCAAGTTTTGTGTATGCGTTGGAAATTGCCGATAACTTTATAAAATGCGGCAAGTACAAAACCGTCATGGCCATAGGCGCCGATACCTACTCCAAAATCCTCGATTTCAATGACAAGAATAGTTGTCCGCTGTTTGGCGACGGTGCCGGAGCCGCCATACTGAGCAGCGGCGGTGACGCAACAAAGGGTATTCAGCACACCTACATGCGCAGTGACGGGGCTGGATGGCCATTGATTCAAGTCCCCTCGTCCGGGTCGCGCAAGCCGGTCTCTCCCGCTTCGATTGAGGCAAGGGAGATTTATTTCCAGATGGCCGGCAAGCAGGTCTATATTTTCGCAACCGATGTCATCCCGGATATTATCAACACCCTCTGCGCGAAAGCGGGCATCAGCCCTGCCGATCTGGATTACATCATACCGCATCAGGCCAATGTGCGTATGATCGACTTCATTTCCAAAAAGAGCGGTTTTCCAAAAGAGCGCTTCCTGCTTAACCTTGACCGTTGCGGAAATACCTCGGCTGCCTCGGTGGCGTTGGTGATGGATGAAAACCTGCGTAACGGCACGCTCAAACCGGGCCATCTGGTACTGGCCATGGGGTTTGGCGGTGGGTTGACGTGGGGCGGGCTGTTAATACGGTTTTAGACCGCCAAGACCTTCACCCGCCTCAAAAGAGTTTAGTCCCGACTGTTCAAATGATGCCCGCAGATTTTTATGCGGGCATTTTTTTTTCCAACCGCCATGAAAATTGTCGGCAGCCAGCAGGAGACCGCCGGGCGTCAGCAACTGTGAGAGATTTTCCACCATCCGATTCATTACAGCTCTTTCATGGATGATCGGTCCACCCAACAAACCATTGCAAACAATGAGATCAAAGCCATTGCCGATACCACCCTCCCCCTGTGACAAAAGGAGACTGAGGGGGAAGGTGGTCAGATCAACGCAGCGAAAACGGATGCTTGTGCCGAAACCCTGTTCAAAGAGCGTGGTGGTCTCTTTCCGCAAGAGTACTTCGCGGCGGTGGTCGTGGGGAAAGCGACGCCGGGTGGCAGCCCAGACCTCAAGCGGTTCCACGGTCCAGCCATCGATCCTGATAGTTTCGGGTGAAAACCCTTTTTCGGACAGAAGGAGCGCCAGGCCGTAAGTGTCCTCACCCGTGCCGCAGGCGGCGTCGAGGCAGCGCAGGCGCTTCCCTCTCCGGGATGTCAGCCATTCCCTGATATATGTCCGTTGTTCGGGATACCGTCCGATAACGCCATAAAATCGATTTGGCAGGAACGAGGCGAATAGAAACCGGGTACGCATATTGTGGTCATCCAGCAGAGTTTCCAGCAGCCGTGCCGGATTGGGACTGAACTGGAACTCCGGTGCCAGGGCCAAAAAGGCATCGGCCCAGCTCATGGCGTTATGGAACGGCGTGCTGGAAAGGATTGGCGGACAGGTCAGCGCGGCAGCGTAGAGGCGGTTGAAGAGGGATGTTATCCCGGCAATCGGGAGATACCGTTCACACTGGGTGCGAATCTCCGGGGTGACGATCAGCCCCGGAGCGGGAAGCGGGGCTGGGCATGTGGTGGCGTAGCAGTTGAACAGCGTATTCAGACGGCAGAGGGCGTTTTGAAAACGGTTTTTATCAACGGGGGCGAGCAGCAGCCCCAGGGAGTCCGCTTCGTCGTCGGATACGTCAGCGTCCATCAGTAGCTGCGGATCGGGTGATACAGGGTGTCCCGCTCGACAGGAACTTTACCCCCCTTTTTTATCAGACGGATGATCCCATCGATGGTCAACGCTTGCGGGCTTTTGGCCCCGGCGTCATGGCCGATTTTCTCTTCGACAACGGTGCCGTCAAGGTCGTTGACGCCAAAGGCGAGCGATACCTGGGCGATTTTCTCCCCCAGCATGATCCAGTAGGCCTTGATATGGTCAAAATTGTCGAGAAAAATCCGACCGATTGCCAATGTCTTCAGGTCATCAAGGCCGGAAGTTCCTTTTATATCCAGTTTCAGGTCGGAATTTTCGGGTTGAAATGCCAGTGGAATAAAGGCCTGGAACCCGCCGGTTTCGTCCTGCAGGTTTCGCAGCATTTCCATGTGCGCTACCCGGTCGGCAACGGTTTCGACGTGGCCGTACAGCATTGTGGCGTTGGTTTTCAGACCGGTCAGATGTGCATGGCGGATAATCTCCAGCCAGCGCGCCCCCGAAATTTTCTCGGGGCAGATCTTCATCCGTACCTCTTCCACCAGGATTTCCGCGCCCCCCCCCGGCATGGAGCCGAGACCGGCAGTGATCAACCGCTCAAAAACCTGCCCAACGGTCAGCCCGGAAATGCGGGAAAAATACTCGATCTCCACGGCGGTAAACGCCTTGATATGCAGCTTCGGAGCAGTGTGGCGAATCGCCTGCAAGGTCTCTTCATAAAACTCGAACGCCAGGTCCGGGTGCAGACCGCCGACAATATGCACTTCGGTGGCCCCTTCCCCCTCTGCGACCTGAGCCCGGCGGCAGATTTCGTCCAGTGCCAGTGTATAGGCGCCATCTTCCCCGGCGGTACGTGAGAACGCGCAGAAGGCGCAGCGATTAACGCAGATGTTGGTCGGGTTGATGTGGCGGTTGACGTTGAAGTAGACGTTTTTGCCGTTTTTGCGTTCGTTGACCAGTGCCGCCAGTTCTCCGATGGCCAGCAGGTCATGTGACTTGAACAGAAAAAGCGCCTCGTCAGCGGTGATGCGCTGACCGGCACGGACTTGTGCTGATATGGTTTCTAAAGTTGTCATGGATGCGAGTCTACGAAAAACCGGCGGCGAGTGCAAGCGGAAAGCGGTGAAGTCACTGCACCATCTCCACCGCCATCCTGATTGCCGCCAGCAGACTCTTCTCCGAAGCCTCCCCGGTCCCGGACAGATTATACGCGGTACCGTGATCGACCGAGGTGCGGATGATCGGCAGGCCGAGGGTTATATTGACGCCGTCGTCGAAGTGCAGCATCTTGAGCGGGATCAGCCCCTGGTCATGGTACATGGCCACCACGCCGTCATATATCCCCTGTTGGGCAAAGTGGAACAGGGTGTCGGCGGAGAGCGGTCCTATGGCATCGATCCCTTCCTGCCGGGCAGCTGTGATTGCCGGTGCGATGATCTCCGTCTCCTCATCGCCGAACTTTCCTCCTTCACCGCAGTGCGGGTTGAGCGCCAGCACCGCCAGCTTCGGTGACGCTTTCCCTGTCAGCCGAGCCACTCCTTCTGCTGTTATGCGGATGGTTTTAAGCACCTGCTCAAACGTCACCAGATGCGGGACATCTTTAAGCGCCTCATGGATGGTTACGAGGCTGACCCGCAGCACGTCTCCTGCCAGCATCATGACGAAGTTGTCCGTTCCGCACAGTTCGGCCAGCAGTTCGGTGTGGCCGGGGTAGTCGTGTCCGGCGCGATGCATCGCCTCCTTGCTGATCGGGGCGGTGACCATGGCAGCAACCTGACTGTTCCGGCAGAGGTGTGCCGCCGCACAGATGTAGCGAAAAACTGCGTCTCCGGCCACTATGGACGGAGCACCGTACACCATATCCGCTTCAGACAGGTGCGAGAGTGCCAGCAACGGGATGTTGCCTGCCGGAATGTTCCGTGCGTCTTCAGCGGCCGGTACTTCGCGGATGGTCGGTGCGGCGTTGCAGGCGGAGCGCGCCCGTTCCAGCGCCAACCGGTCCCCGATTACCAGAGGGGTGCAGATCCGGGAGATGCCAGGCGACTGGAGCGCCTTGATAATGATCTCCGGGCCGATCCCGGATGGGTCGCCCATGGTGATAGCGATAAGAGGCAGTTTCGTCATTTTGGTGTTACTCCGATGCTGGTTTTACTTCTGCTATCGCCAAAGTGACGTTCGCGGATTTGACCTTGTTCAACAGCAGTCGCCCACCGTTGGAGGCCAGAATTGCGGCCGGTTCGGCGACAGCGGCGACACCGACCGCTGCCAGGGCGTGTTCCGAAGGAGGCGAAGGGAACGTGATCCGGTTCAACTCGTCGCTTTCGAAACAGCGGAGCGGGACGCCCAGACGTTCTGCAAACGCAATCAACCCATCTTCATCGCGTTTGGCGCCTACCGAGGCGATACAACAGACACTTTTCGGCGAGAGGCAGTGCTGGGCGAGGTGGAGCGAAACAAATGCCTCAATCTCGTCAGCCGGTGTGCCCCGATTACAGCCGATGCCGAGTACCAGGTTGCGGGGGCGGAGGATCAGGGTTTGTTCCGGGTTGGTCAATGGTGGCAGATGATTGGCGGTGACGATAAGAAAACCGCGAGCGGCGCCGGCTGCCGCTTCGGCAACGGTTTCATGAAAGGTGATATTCCCCCGGCCATGCAGCCAGGTTTGAGCCCGACCGGTCGGGTCGATGACGGCAATCGGTTCGTTATCGAGCAGCAGCGTATTAAGAGTCTTGATCCGGCCGATATCGTCAATGATCCACCCCTGGCTCTTTGCCAGCATGTCGAAGGAGGGGAGATCGTTGGCATCGGTAGCGGTTGTTATGACTGCGTTGGCGCCGGATGCAACGGCGCACTGTTCGGCCAGTTCGTTGGCTCCTCCCAGATGCCCGGAAAGCAGCGCAATGGCGAATTTTCCCGCATCGTCCATGACGACAACTGCCGGGTCGGTCTCCTTTGATTCCAGTAGCGGTGCAATCATCCGCACCACGATGCCGGTTGCCATGATCATCACGAACCCGTCATATTTTTTCCAGTGTGAGGCGATCAGGGCTTTCAGTCCGGTCGGTTCAAAACAATGGCGTCCGCTTCCGGCCTGATCGACATAGCGGCTGGATACGTGCAGTTCCAGGCCAGCCACACTTGCACAGAGACGTTGCCCCAGTCGGGCTCCCGCTCCGGTTATGGCGATGACCGCGACACGCATCTCAGGCGACATGACTTTCCCGGAAACCGTGGGAAAAACCGTCATCATACAGCAGCGACGTGGCCTTGAGCCCTTCGCGGCGGGCGGCCAGCACGTCGCCGACAATGATCAACGCCTGACGGTCGATCCCCGCTTCATGGACCCGCTCGGCCAGGTCGGCCAGAGTGCACTGAATAATCTGTTCATCATCCCAGGAAGCCCGGCAGACGACCGCAGCCGGGGTGGCGGCGGTATAGACTCCCTGCAGCAACTGGTCAACGACCTTTTCAACCATACCGACCGACAGATAGATGACCATGGTGGCGCCGAGTTGGGCAATTGCGCTCAATCGTTCGCGCTTCGGCACCGGAGTGCGCCCCTCGACGCGGGTGAAAATGACCGTTTGGGAAAGCTCCGGCAGGGTCAGTTCCTGCTTGAGCGCTGCTGCCGCGGCAAAAGCACTGGTTACCCCCGGTACGACCCGATACGTAATGCCGAGCCGGTCGAGCGCTTCCATTTGTTCCTGGATGGCGCCATAGATGGACGGGTCGCCGGTATGCAGCCGGACAATGCTCCTCCCCGATTCATAAGCGTCCATCATGACGGTTATAACCTCGGAAAGCGTCATTCCGGCGGAGTCGTAGACATCGGCCTTTGTTGCATAGAGCTGCACCAGCTTACGATCCACCAGGCTGCCGGCAAATATGACGACATCGGCATGTCGCAAGAGCCGTGCGCCCCGGATAGTGATAAGGTCGATCGCTCCCGGTCCGGCGCCTACAAATGATATTCTGGCTGTCATCCGCTCTCCATCGCGTTGTGATTTCATCTCTGCTGTGCCGTTTCTTGTAGCCGTAAAGCGTTGCCATGTCAAGCCGGAGCAGGTTTTACCGCTGTAATTCGAATTCGGAAAGCTGCATATGTGGTAGCAAAATCCTGATTATATGGTATAAAGCCTGACGAATATATTACGTGGAGGGATAGATAATGATCGGACGTTTGTGTGTATATATAACCATTGGCCTTCTTCTGCTGTCAGCCGGCGGTTGTATGGTTGCTGAGAGCACGTACCTGAAAAAGGTTGAGGAAGTCGATGGTGTCTCGAAAGAACGGGCTCTCCTGCAACAGACGTATACTAAGCTGGTCGAGGAAAATTCCGGTCTGAAAGCCCGCTATAGCCGGCTTGTTGAGGATGCCGCAGCCCTTGCTGCCGACAAAAAACAGCTGGAAGGACTTCTCCGGGCAAAATCGGATATCCTGTCAAAAAATGTGAGTGAATTACGTCAACAGGTTGCGGAACTAAAGGTTGAAAACAGTAAATTGAACGATGACGTTTCTGAACTTCAGAAAGCAAAAGAGGAAAAAGGCAAAGAGATCAGCGGCACCTATGAGCAGCTTCTTGCCGACATGAAAAGCGAGATTGCCAGAGGGGAGGTTACCATATCGGAATTGAAAGGCAAGTTGACGGTTGCCCTGGAGGCTTCGATTCTGTTTGACTCCGGCAAAACCGAGGTCACTCCGGAGGGGGTGGGGATTCTGAACAAGCTGGTTGAAACGCTGAAAAGCGTCAAAGACAAATCGATCCGGATCGAGGGGCATACGGATATGGTGCAGATTACGGGCGGGTTGGCCCGCACCTTTCCAACCAACTGGGAACTGTCGGCTGCCCGTGCCGTTACGGTAACCAGACTCCTGCAGGATCAGGGGGTTGATCCCCGCTGCCTGTCGGCAACGGCGTTTGCCGATCAGAAACCGGTCGCCGACAATGGCACCAAAGAGGGGCGGGCCAAAAATCGCCGCATCGAAATTACGCTGGTGGCGAAGGACTGAGCGTGGCAAAGAAAAAACAACGCAATCAGAATCCGCCCAAAGCGGGAGAGTTTCACGTTACTCCGTTCGGGGTATTGAAGGGGCTTGCTGTCCCGGAGGCTGAACCGGCTTTGCCGGCTCTGCCGGTCGTCAATAAAAGTCCGGAGCCGGCAGATGACGGCCTGAATCTTTTTCTGCAGGCGGTTTCAGACGTGCGACCATTTCAGCCGTCTGCCAAAAAACCGGTTCAAGCCGGCTCTCATCCTCTGCAAAAAGAAGCCGGTAAAACGGAAGAAACGTTTCGCATCGTTGAGGATGGTGCGTTTCTCCAAGAAATCGGCAGGTTGAAACTGGATACAAAATTTACGGATTCCGTTCCCGATGAGGGTGAGTTGCAATCGCTGGGCGGTAACCGCCTCAGGCAGGTGAAACGGGGTGTCGTTTCTGTCAGTCACCAGATAGATCTCCATGGCCTGACACGTGAGGAAGCTTTGGAGGCGTTGTCCCGTTTTCTGCACTCTGCCCGGACAAAGGGACAAAAGGCGGTTCTGGTTATCACCGGCAAAGGCAATCACTCTTCCGAAGAACCGGTTCTCCATCAGGCTGTTGCTTCATGGTTGCGCGATGCCGGACGCACGACCGTTCTTGAATTTGGTCCGGCTCCGCGTGAAATGGGTGGCAGCGGAGCTTATGTTGTCTTTCTGCGCCCTCTTCCGCCACCGGCATAACCGGAATTCCTGTCTGACTTCATTCAGCCGCATTGACAGTCGTATGGAGTCGATGTATACAGAGACCCCGTATTTCAAACACCGCACCCCGAAAGGAACAGATCCATGATTACTCATATTGTGTTGTTCAAGTTGACTGATCCCACCACTGAAAATATCGCCGCCACCAGAAACAAGCTGCTTAGTATGGATGGAAAAATTGACCAGTTGCGTCACCTCGAAGTCGGTGTCGACGTGATCAGGTCGGAACGCTCATACGACATTGCGCTCACTACCCGGTTTGATTCGCTCGAAGAGCTGCAGGCCTATCAAATACATCCGTATCACGCCGGAGAAATAGTTCCGCATATGAAGGGTGTCAGTTCGTCCACGGTAGTCGTCGATTACGAAAGCTGAAGCGGGTTGCCAAACTGTATACATTTTTATCTTGACGAAGCGGGGATTGTTTGAGTAGAATCTCCCTCTCTAATAATAAAACTGGAGGTAGGAGATGTCAGATTACGGCACATTGCAAGACCGGGTTCGCCACAAGTCATTATTGAGCAAAGTTATGACGGCCGAAGAGACGATTCAATTCTTTAAACCGGGCATGAATCTGGGCTGGTCAGGTTTTACCCCTGCCGGTTACCCGAAAGTTGTTCCGATTGCCGTTGCCGAACATGTCGAAAAGAATAACCTTCAGGGCAAATGGAAGTTCAACCTCTTTATCGGCGCTTCAGTCGGCGCGGAAACCGAAGACCGTTGGGCAGCCAATGATATGATCGACCGTCGCTGGCCCTACCAGACCGGCAAGAACATCGCTGCCGGCATTAACGAAGGGCGTATCCGCATGGGCGATAAACATCTCTCCCTGTTTGCCCAGGATCTTGGCTACGGTTTCTACACGAAGGATTCCGAAAGCGGCAGGCTTGATCTCGCTATCATCGAAGTGTCCGCCATTACCGAAGACGGCAGCCTGGTACCGACCTCTTCCTGCGGCGTCATCCCCGAGATCCTGATGATGTGCGACAGAATTATCGTCGAGGTCAATACCGGACAACCCTCTTTCGAAGGTATTCATGACCTGATTGTCCCCGGTACTCCTCCCAACCGTCAGGTATTTAACATCACCAAAGCCAATTCACGCATCGGTTCTACCTCGATCCCCTGCAATCCGAACAAGATCATTGCCGTGGTTGAGTCCAAGCTTCGTGACCAGGGGCGCGCCTTTGCCGAGCAGGATGATACGTCCGAGGCGATCGCCAACCACATCATCGACTTCTTCACCCACGAAGTGAAAGCTGGTCGTCTGCCGGACAACCTGCTGCCGCTCCAGTCCGGTGTCGGTTCCATCGCCAATGCCGTTATCGGCGGTCTGGCCAAGGGACCTTTCTACAACCTATCCGTCTACACCGAGGTTCTGCAGGATACCATGCTCGACCTGTTTGACTCGGGCAAGCTGGATGCTGCCTCCTCCTGTTCTCTTTCGCTCTCGGCGTCGCCGGGCTTCCCGAAATTTTTCGAGAACATGGACAAATATTTTGACAAGATCACCCTGCGTCCTCTCTCCGTATCCAACGCTCCGGAACCGATCCGCCGTTTGGGGTGCATCGCCATGAATACCCCGGTCGAGATCGACATCTATGCTCATGCCAACTCGACTCTGGTCGGCGGTACCCGCATGATCAACGGTCTGGGTGGTTCGGGCGACTTCCTGCGTAACGGTTTCCTCAAAATGATGCATACGCCTTCCAGCCGTCCGAGCAAGGGCGATCCGAGCGGTATCTCCTGCGTGGTGCCCCACTGCTCGCACATCGACCACACCGAGCACGATCTGGATGTTGTTATTACGGAGCAGGGTCTGGCCGACCTTCGCGGTCTCTGCCCGCGTGACCGCGCCAAGGTTATCATCGAGAAGTGTGCCCACCCTGACTACAAACCGATCCTGACCGAATACTACGAGATGGCCCTGGCTGACTGTCTGCGCCGTAAGGTTGCCCATGAGCCGCAGATGTGGGACCGCGCGTTCAAGATGCATCTCAACCTGGAAAAGAACGGCACCATGAAAATCAAAAACTGGGATATCAAACTCGACCTCTGCGAATAGGGTTTCGTTTTCCTGTTTCACTGTTCCATCAACCCCGCCGGGTCACCGGCGGGGTTTTTACATATCAGGCTTATTCTTCGCTTTTCGTATGGGCTTTTGGGTGAGCCTTGTCGTAGACCTCCATCAGGCGGTCGATGCTGACATGGGTGTATTTCTGGGTGGTTGAGAGCGAGGCGTGGCCGAGCAGTTCCTGAATAGCGCGCAGGTCGGCGCCCCCCTCCAGCATGTGAGTGGCGAAGGTATGCCGTAACGTATGGGGTGATATCCGTTTAAAGGCGGCGATTCGCAGGACGTGGGCATCGACGGTTCGTGCCACGCTTCGGCGGTTGATGCGTCCGCCTCGGCTGTTGAGAAAAAGAGCGCTACCGGTTGTACCGTCACTCCGCTGGTCAAGATATGCCGTGATCGCTTCCAGAGCGCGGCTGCCAACCGGGACGATACGCTCCTTACCTCCCTTCCCGGTTACCCGCACCATGCCGCCCGCCAGATCAAGTTCACCGATATTGAGTCCGGTCAGCTCGGACACACGGAGACCGCTGGAATAGAGCAATTCGAGCATGGCCCGGTCGCGCAGGGCGTATTTCCGGTCATTGTCCGGAGCTTCCATCAGGATGGTTGCCTGATCGATATCCAGATGAAACGGGAGCTTTTGTTCCTTTTTTGGTGTGGCGATCAGTTCGGCGGGATTCCTGCCGATGCTGCCGCGCCGGAGCAGGAAGCGGAAAAAGGAGCGGATCGCCGCCAGTTTGCGTCCGATGGAACTTTTCCGGGTATTCTTTGACAGTCCGGCCAGGTAACGCCGCAGGAACAGATGTTCGATGTCCTGGGCGGCGACCGTCTCCCCCTTCTCGCGGAGGGCGAACAGCAGAAACTGTGCCAGGTCACTGCGATAGGCGGTCAGGGTGTGTGGTGAGACATCACGCTCGGTGTCAAGGTAGGTGATGAATTGTTGTATCTGTTGTTCCAATGATGTCATGGTCTTAAAAAGGTGGTAATCCGTTTATAAGTTTCCAGCTGTGACTATTCTTCCGGTAAACCCACTCCTGACGATGGGACACGGTTTTGACCCGGCTGGACGGCAGTATGAAATAGTCAAATTCCGCGACCACATCGCCGGACTGTTTTTCCGGAAGGTATCGGGTGGATAGTATGCGGAAATCGGTGATGGAGAGCCCCTGCTTTTTGAGAGCATCGGCCTGTTTCAGGTATTCTTCCCGCTGTTCCGAATCAGCGTATGTCATTACGGCGCTATCAAGCTCATGCCAGCGTACCATCCGGTTGTAGGCTTTTACGCTCCGGTCAAGCCCTTCGCTCAAGCCGATCTGGGTCGCACAGGCGGTCAGGAACAGACAGATACTGCATAAAATACCTTTTGCCACCAGTCGCATCATCGTCGTTGTTCCCTTTCACGCTGCTGAATATGTTCGATTAGATTGACTGCCAGTTCGTACTTCCCAAAGGGGGGGATCAGGTAATACCCTCCTACGCTGCCACATGTGGCGTCGATAAACTCCCTGGCAATCGCCAACCCCTCGCGGACGCCATCGTCCTTGTCACGCCCCTTCATGCGGGCTCTGACGGCATCGGGAACGGTTATGCCCGGTACTTCGTTATTCAGATATTCGGCGTTCCGCTCGCTGACCAGCGGCATGATTCCGGGCAGAAAAGGAATGGTGCAGTCGCGTGTCGCCTCCAGCGCGGCAAAGAGAATTGCGGCATCGTAGATCGGTTGAGTCTGGGCAAAGCGGGCGCCCGCCGCAATTTTTTTGCGCAGTCGCCGGGACTGGACAGCCATGTTGTTTGTATTCGGATTGAAGGCGGCGCCAATTGTAAAGCCGGCTCCGGCGCCGATGGGATTGCCGAGGGCATTAACCCCGTTGTTCATATCGCTCAGCAGCTTGATCAGAGTCAGGGAATGCAGGTCGAAGACGGATGTCGCTCCGGCATGATCGCCCATCGTAGCCGGATCGCCGGTCACCGCCAGAATTGAACGGATACCGAGCAGGCTCGCCCCCATCAGGTCGGATTGCATGCCGATCAGGTTGCGGTCGCGCCCGGTAACATGCACGATGACCTCAATACCGACTTCGCGCTGGATGAGGCTTCCAAGGGCGATATTGCCCATCCGGGGGCGGGCCAGAGGGTTTTCCGCCAGGTTGATCGCATCGGCCCCCGCTTCCTTTATGCGTCTGCATCCGGCGATGATCCGGCTGCAGTCCAGTCCCTTGGGCGGGTCGAGTTCTACGGTGATGATGGTTCGACTCCCCCAGCTGTCCAGAAAAGAGTCGCTTTTCGGAGGCGCCGGCGCCGGTTCGGAGACGGAAATAACCGGGGTCTTGCTTCGTGCGGCTGGTCGGCAGCCGCAGAGTGTCCGTGCAAGTGCCGTAATATGTGCGGGTGTCGTGCCGCAGCATCCCCCTACGAGGTTTGCTCCGGCAGCGACCATCTCGGCAGCCATGGCGGCAAAATACTCCGGTGTGGCGCGGTAGATGTACCGGCCATCCAGATACTCCGGAAAACCGCTGTTGGCATAGGCGCTGATCGGTTTGTCCGTCAGCGCCGCCATCTGTTTGATTACCTTGAGCAACTCCAACGGGCCAGCCCCGCAATTGGCGCCGATCATGTCGGCTCCGGCGGTGGTCATTACCCGGCAGAAACTCTCGACCGTGCTGCCATCGCCGCTTCGCCCCCCTTCCAGAAAAGCCAGCGAGGCGCTTACCGGCAGGCCGGTTTCACGTGCGACCGTTACAGCCAGCTTTAGCTGCCGGAGTGAGGAGAACGTTTCCAATAGCAGGAAATCGACGCCGCCGTCTGCTAAGGCCCGGCACTGGACTCGAAAGGCGTCCTCCATCTGTTCGGTGCTGAGTTCGAGTTCCCCCCCCCTGGGTAGAACCAGAGGTCCTACCGAACCGGCCACCAGGACGCCACTGCCCGCAACGTCACGGGCAATTTTGGCTCCGGCCAGATTTATCTCAGTGACCTTGTGACCAAGTCCGATGGCGGACAATTTGGTTGTGTTGGCGCCAAAGGTATTGGTCTCGATAACCCCTGCTCCGGCATCAATGTACTCGCGTGCCAGTTCCGCAACCAGCTTCGGGCGGATCAGGTTCAAATGCTCAAAATTGCTGTCGAGGCTGACCCCTTTTGCGTAAAGCATGGTGCCGATGGCGCCGTCACCGATCAGGACTTCTTTTTGTAATCGCTGCAGGAGTTTGTTTTCGTTCATACATGTCCTATCTGCTGTTGCCCGAATGATTCAGTTGGAGTATAACGAACCGTCGTTCAATTAAAAAATGGGGAGTTTCACGTGATTCATACTGTCATTCAGTGGCTTTTGAGTACGATCGGCGCCATGGGGTATCCCGGCATCCTGCTCTTGATGGCCATGGAAAGCTCGATTATTCCGGTGCCGAGCGAACTGGTCATGCCGCCGGCCGGATATCTTGCCCATCAGGGGAGCATGAACATGGCGGTTGTCATTTTGTGCGGTACGGTCGGCAGCTTGATCGGAGCGTACATCAACTATTTTGTCTCCCATTATCTGGGACGCCCGCTGATCCTCAAATACGGCAAGTACGTCCTTATTCCGCCTGATAAATTTGAACGGGTGGAGCACTTTTTTCTTCAGCATGGGGAAATATCAACTTTTATCGGCCGCCTCCTGCCGGTAATCCGCCACCTGATCTCAATTCCGGCCGGTGTGGCGGGGATGAATCATCTCAAGTTTTCGCTCTACACCCTGCTTGGCGCCGGTCTCTGGTGCACCATTCTGACGGTAATCGGCTATGCCATTGGTGAAAAACAGCAGTTGATCATGCAGTACTCACATCACGCACTGATCTGGGTTGTCCTGTTCAGCGCCGTGCTGATTGCGGTCTATGTCTGGCGGCATCGTGCCCGGGCTAGTAAAGCCTAAAACAGCCGAGAACGCAAAAGGAATTTTACTAAACACTCCCCGTTAATCGGGTTGGAGGAAGTTTCATGCAGCTCAATCGAATAGGTCGTATCCAGTTTGTAGAAGTAGAATTTCCGGGATCATCATGCTCGACACAAGGCTTCACCACCCGCCACGAAGGCGTTTCGCGCCCTCCGTACAATTCGCTGAACCTGGGGTTGAACACGCAGGACCAACAGGCAAATGTCGAGGGAAATCGCAGCTTGCTTGCCCGCGCATTCGGTGTCAACCAGGAGTCGCTTGTGACGCCGCGCCAGGTTCATGGCAGCGACATTCTTGTCATCAATGAACCGAATGAGGATTTCAGCCACTTCCTCACCGTTGAAGGGGATGCGGTCATTACCAACCAACCGCAGGTCCTGATCGGTGTCTGCGTGGCGGACTGTGCACCGATCCTGCTCTGCGATCCCGTGAACAAGGTCATTGCCGTTGTTCACGCCGGGTGGAAGGGTACCGCTGCCAAGCTGGTTGCCAAAACGGTGGCCGGTATGCAGGCGGAATTCGGTTCCGATCCGTCCCGGCTTCACGCTGCGATCGGGCCCTGCATTCAAAAATGCTGCTACGAAGTTGACGAGCCGGTTAAAAAAGCCTTTCTTCAGGCTGCTCTTTCCTGGGATTCATGTTCCGAGGCAACGAGTCCCGGCAAGTGGCAGCTCGATCTGGCCGCTGCCAACCGTGAACTGCTGCTGCTTGCCGGAGTTCCGGCTGATGCGATTCAGAGTTCCGGCCAGTGTGTCTGTTGTCACAGTGAACAATTTTTCTCGTATCGCCGGGATAAGGACGACTCGGGACGGCAGATGGGGTTTATAATGTTAAAAGGATGAGGGTTGAGAGATGAGGGGTGAGAAAATACTCTCATCCTTCATCCCGCAACGGAAGGTAGGTAACCGTGCTTGCAAAAGTTTTCAGCAGTGCTCTGATCGGAATTGACGCGCTTCTTGTCGATGTCGAAGTTGATCTTGCTCCCGGACTGCCGGCTTTTGCAACAGTCGGCCTCCCGGATGGCGCTGTCAAGGAGAGTAAGGACCGTGTCAAGGCGGCGCTGAAAAACTCCGGTTATGATTTCCCTGCCCGCCGTATCACCGCAAACCTGGCCCCGGCCGACATAAAAAAAGAGGGCACGGCCTACGATCTGCCGATTTCAATCGGTATTCTGGCCGCCACCGGGGTCATCAAAGGAGCGCGCCTTCACGACTATATTCTGCTGGGTGAGTTGTCGCTTGACGGCGGATTAAAGGCGATTCGCGGCGCGCTGTCAATGGCGGTCGCCGCCAGACGCGCCGGCCTGACCGGTCTGATTCTCCCGGCGGAAAACGCCCCGGAAGCGGCGGTGGTAGAGGGGATTGATGTCATCGGCGCCACCTCCCTCTCCCAGGTGGTCGAGTTTTTGAGTGGCCGGGAGATCATCGAGCCGTGCCGGGTTGACCTGCAGGCACTTTTTTCGAGTGGCAGCGAATATGGCGAGGATTTCAGCGAGGTCAAGGGACAGGAACACGCCAAGCGCGCACTGGAAGTAGCTGCCAGCGGAGGGCACAATATCCTTATGATCGGTCCTCCGGGTTCCGGCAAGACCATGATTGCCCGCCGTATCCCGACCATCCTTCCCCAGATGTCGTTTGACGAAGCGATTGAAACCACAAAGATTTTCAGTGTCAGCGGCATGCTGGAAAAAGAGCGGGCGCTTCTTGCGGTCAGACCGTTTCGTTCCCCGCATCATACGATCTCCGACGTCGGCTTGATCGGTGGCGGCACGACTCCGAAGCCGGGGGAAGTCTCCCTTGCCCACAATGGTGTACTCTTTCTGGACGAGCTGCCCGAGTTCAAGAAAAATGTGCTTGAAGTCCTCCGTCAGCCGATTGAGGATGGCAAAGTGACTATTTCCCGTTCGCTTCTCTCGCTGACCTATCCGGCGCGGGTCATGCTGGTGGCGGCCATGAACCCCTGTCCGTGCGGCTATCTGGCTGATCCCACTCACCCCTGCACCTGCACCCCGGTTGCCATTCACCGCTACCGGTCCCGTATTTCCGGACCGCTGCTTGACCGCATCGACATCCACATCGAAGTACCGGCTGTCAAGTATCGCGATCTGGCCGACCGTGGTGAAGCAGAAAGTTCTGCCGCAATTGCCAAACGGGTGGAACATTCACGGGAGATCCAGCTGGAGCGCTACAAAGGCACCAAAATTCACTGCAATGCCCAGATGACACCGCGCTTTATCAAGAAGTATTGTGAACTGGACGCCAGCGGCAACAGGATGCTGGAGCTGGTCACGGATCGTCTCGGTTTCTCCGCCCGAACCTACACCCGCATCCTCAAGGTGGCCCGTACTATTGCCGACCTGGACGGTAGTGTGTCAATCCATGAGCAGCATATTGCCGAGGCGATCCAGTATCGGAGTCTGGATAGGAAGACATCTTGATTCATATGGAGAAGTTTCGGCGTGACATATGAAACCCCGATTTCACTCAAGGATCTTCAAACAAAATATCAGCTTTTGCTGGCTGAAAACCGGTTATTAAAGGAAGAGCTCAATGCCTTGAAGTCGGGACTGAGTGATGCCGAATTACAGCGACAAGGGGAACCAAGCCTTTCCCACGAACCGGAAAACATCATTCAACCCTCTGCGACAGAATCCTCCTCCGATAGCATCTCTTACCGTTCAGAATCCGCTGAAAAAATCAGATTATTCATGTCGCTCTTCAAAGGGCGGGACGATGTCTATGCCAAAAGGTGGGACAGCAAAAAAAATGATAAGGCTGGTTATTCGCCTGTCTGCCTGAATGAATGGCAGCGGGGAGTGTGCGGCAAACCAAAGGTGCCCTGTTCTACATGCGTCAATAAGTCGTATGCACCTTTCGATGAATGTGTCATTGAAAATCATTTATTGGGAAACATGGTCGCCGGGATTTACCCGATGCTTCGTGATGAGACCTGCTGGTTTCTGGCAATTGATTTTGACGATGGTGATTGGCAAAAAGATATCTCCACACTGCAAGATGTCTGCATGACTTTCGGTATACCTGTCGTGGTTGAACGTTCACGATCTGGTAATGGTGGGCATGCGTGGTTCTTTTTTGAAGCTCCCCTTTCAGCAACTCTTGCAAGGAAATTTGGCACCTCTCTTCTTACCCATGCCACGAATGAACGGCACGAAATCGCCTTCAAATCCTACGACAGATTTTTTCCCAATCAGGACACCATGCCCAAAGGCGGGTTGGGAAACCTGATTGCATTGCCACTGCAGAAAGAAGCACGGCAGGCCGGTAACAGCGTATTCGTCGACAGAAATTTTGAAGTGTATCCTGACCAGTGGGCATTTTTAGGCACGATTCAAAAGCTGTCTGCGGACGATGTGCTGGCGCTGACCGCACAGCTTTATCCGGGAAGTGAACTCGGTGTGGTAAAGCAGGATGAAGAAGAAGTGCAAAAACCGTGGGAAGCCCACAGGGTAGTAGAGTTGCAGCGGAGTGACTTTCCCCGTGAGGTTGAGATCGTCAAAGCAAACATGCTGTATATCCCTAAAAACGGCATTTCACAGCGGGCATTGAATCGCCTGAAACGTCTGGCGGTTTTTATGAACCCCGAATTTTTTAAACATCAGGCGATGCGAATATCGACATATGGCATGAATAGAATTATCTGCTGCGCCGATGATTCTGTTGACTATCTCTGTCTGCCAAGGGGATGTGAAGAGGAGATGAAAACCCTGCTGGCTGAACAGAGTGTGAGTTTCTCCTGCATGGATAAGACGAACGGTGGCAAGACGATAGCGGTTGAATTCATCGGTGCGTTGCGGGACGAGCAGCCGTTGGCACTGGAGAAGATGCTGGAGCATGACATCGGCGTTCTCTCCGGTACGACCGCTTTTGGCAAAACGGTGCTGGCAATCAGGCTGATCGCCGAACGAAAGGTCAATACCCTTATCATCGTTGACAAAGTCACACTGATCTCGCAATGGAAAAACCGAATACAGGAGTTTCTCTCCATTCATGAAACGTTGCCTGAAGCGGAGACACTTCAAAAAACGAGGGTACGCAAGAAGAGCAGGGACATAATCGGCCTGCTGGGGAACGGCAAAAACACTCTGTCCGGAATAATCGATATCGCCCTGATGCAGTCGTTGAATAAGAGTGGTGGCGTCAATGAATGCGTAAAGAATTACGGCATGATCATCGTTGACGAGTGCCATCATGCCGCAGCCTTTAGTTTTGAACAGGTTCTCAAAACTGCACCCGCAAAATATGTGTGCGGCCTGACCGCAACGCCAACCAGAAAGGATGGGCGTCACCCGATTATTTTCATGCAGTGCGGTCCGATACGCTACCGGGATGATGCAAAGCTACAGGCGGAAAAGCGACCCTTTGATCACTTTATAATCCCGCGCTTCACCTCGCTGCGTGCCCCCTTGGGCAGAAATGAACAGGAGCTGACCATTCAGGATTTTTACTCGGAGATCGTTGTCAGCGAGATGCGCAATCAGTTGATTACTGATGATGTCATCAACAGCCATCAGCAGGGGAGAAGTTGTCTTGTGCTGACAGAAAGAAAAGCTCACGTGAAATTACTTGCCAAAGCGTTGAGTGAAAAAATCCCGGATGTCATCTCTCTCACGGGAAAGATGGGAACAAAGGAAACCGGCGAAATTTTCAAGCGCATATCCGAACCCCCTGCAGACAGGCAATTAACGCTGGTTGCCACCGGCAAGTACATCGGTGAAGGCTTCGACGAACCGCGGCTTGACACACTGTTTCTAACCATGCCGATATCGTGGAAAGGTACTATTCAACAGTATGCTGGGAGGCTTCACCGGCTGTTTGCAGACAAAAAGGAGGTGCAGGTTTACGACTATGTTGATATCCACGTTAAAATGCTGGAAAGGATGTACGGCAAGCGACTCAATGGCTATGCATCTATCGGTTATAAGGCAAAAAGCGGTAACGTTGCTGCGGATTCAATAGATATTATTTTTGATAGCAGCAGCTTTCTGTCCGTGTTCAACAATGATATTCTTGCGGCAACGAGAGAGATTCTGATAGTAAGCCCGTTTGTCACCCGAAGACGCACCGTGCAGATGCTGCAGCATCTTGAGATTGCAGTGCGTAACGGCATTCGGGTTGTCGTGATAACCAGACCGGCAGAGGATTACCGGGAAACAGATCAAGTTGCCTTGCAAGGCACTTTGGCCATCTTGCAGGATGCCGGTATACAGATGATATTTCGTCCAAACATCCATCAGAAATTTGCCGTGGCTGATCAGAGAATTGTATGGTACGGAAGCATCAACCTGCTGAGCTTCGGCAGTGCGGAGGAGAGTATCATGCGACTTGAAAGCCCCGCCATTGCCAATGAGCTGATGAAATCGGTGTATAATTCTTGAAAATCACACCCCAGCCAACAATTTCATCAGATTCCGTTTCGGCTTATGCCGTAACTTTACATCCGCCAGATAGGCTGCAAATTCAACTTGTTTTCCCAAGCCAAACATTAACCCATTTTTGACAGAACATCGTTTTGTTACTTTAAAATTCAAGCATATTTGCCCTCGAAAAATAAAAATAGTCAATAAAATCAGGGGTTGGTTGCTGAAATCAGAAAATGTAGTGCCATGTTTTTAT
>Ga0209697_10002524_pt1 | contig 26201 bp, 18 predicted proteins | sample AliMusrvi5mmetaG_FD_184115 | JGI IMG/M metagenome (GOLD analysis project Ga0209697, IMG submission 184115) | Freshwater lake bacterial and archeal communities from Alinen Mustajarvi, Finland, to study Microbial Dark Matter (Phase II) - Alinen... | ecosystem: Environmental > Aquatic > Freshwater...
AGCGTATTACGGGCTCGCCGGATTGGATTTTGACCACGAAGGGATCACCGTCACTCCCTGGGGCGACAGGCCGCTCAGCATAGGCGGGCTTCGGCTTCGCGGCATCTCCGTGGATTTGGAGATCACCGGCGCAGGAAACCATGTTGGGTCGCTGAAAATTGATGGCGCTGTGCTACCTGCTGGCTCGCGCAAAATCCTTTGGTCGCAACTCAAGGGGACGCCTGCGCGGATCGAACTTGGTCGCTCACAAATGCTCCCCGGCTGTCCTGTCGTCGTCCGCGCCGATGGCCTCCGAGTGGAAGTGGTAGAAAATGCGCAGGGAACGCTTTGCGCCCACGTCTCCGGCTCGATCTCTGGAGAAATTGTCGTGCAGGCATCCGCCACGGCAACGCTATCGCTTGATGGCAAGGCCTCCCGGTTTCCGTATGATTCTTCGAGGGGGACATTCGCGATCCCGTTCCGGCCAGGCAAGACGCTCGAAGTCTCATGCCGCGAGGGATGAGCGACAACGATTAATTAACACCCTGATGAAAAACATTAAACATATGACTGGCCCTTGGTGGACGAGCGACGACGAAATCCATCCCGAGGAAGAACATCCTCCGGAGGAGGCGTTCTTTCGCGTAGAGTTTGCCGGGACTGGTGAGGCACGATTCCAGGTTGCGGCCCAGAACTTTTACCAGTGCTGGCTCAACGGGCGCTGGCTGGGTTACGGACCGGTGCGCGCTCCTCACGGTCGGCTCACGGTGGATGAGTGGGTGCTGCCTGCCGAGTGGTGCGGGGAGCAAAATACGCTTTCCATCCAAGTGCTTTGGGAGGGGATCTTTGTTTTCGATCATGTGCGAGGAACTCCGGGGCTTTGGCTTGGGGTCGAGCGGGAAGGGGCCGCCGTGCCGGTGGAGCTGATGGTCACGTCCAAGACGGGCCGAAGTGTGACTCATCGCTCCTCGCATCAACGCGGATGGGTTGAGGAGATAGATGCCCGCGAACGCGCCGCCGGCTGGCCATGTGGACCGTGGGACGCATCGGAGTGGAGCAGGCCAGTGCTAAGAATGAGAGATCCGGCTGTCGTGCTGGAAGCGCGGGATATTGACCCTTATGCAACCCAGGTGCGGCGGGCGCAATCGGTGACGTTTTCCGGCGCCTGTGATTTGTCAAACGGAACACCCCATCGGCAGTTTCACTATGCGTCGAGGCCGCTGTATGGCGAGCCGGAGGATAGCCCATCGCGTCAGCTTCAGGCCGAGGCCCTGTTGCCAAGCGGAGCGAGCGACCAGAACCTCTCGGCCCTCACGGCCAGCGGGCAAGGTTGTGCGGTGCTGGGAGTCGATCCCGACGGAATGGCTCGAACCTTGCAATTGGATTTTGGACAGGAAACAACCGGGTTGCTGGAGTTGGATGTTGCGGCCCCCGCCGGCACGGTGATCGACATCGGCTGGAGCGAAGGCGTGTGGCAGGAGGCGCTCATGGGCTGCTGGGCACGATCCCCGCATCCCGATGGGGCCGCAGCCCCTCGGGAGTTCTGCGATGCCCGACAGTCCGTGCGCTATGTCTGTTCGGGAAACGGTGTCGAGCGATTCTCCAGCCTCTATCTTGCCGCCTTCCGGCATCTGCGAATGACGTTCCGCTGCCCGCAAGGCCAGGCAGAGGAGATCACTCTGCATCGGCTACAGGCCCGCACGATTGGCTATCCGCTCAGGCGGGAAGGCGGCTTTTCCTGCGGTGATGAAAATCTGAACCGGATCTACCAGGCGGCGCTCTCAACGATGGAATGTTCGATCAGCGATGCCTTCATGGATTGTCCGGGGCGTGAACGCGGGTCTTACCTTTACGACTCCTATTGGGCCGCCTTGGGGTTCCAATCGGTAACATCGGACAAGGCTTTAGAGCAACGATTCTTACGGCAATTCATCGAAACCCAGACGAATATGCCTTACGATGGATTTCTGGTCGGCCTGTATCCGTCGGAGCTTGCAAGATGGAAAGGTGGCGTTCAACCACCGTGGTTCGCGCATATCGTCTTTTGGTTGGTCCAAGTGGACCGTTATTTGCGGCTTTTTGGTGACGCGGCATTGAAAAGCGAATGGAAGCCGGCGGTGGTCAAAATTATCGATGTTTTGGGGCGTTCCCGAAGCGCCGAAGGCGTGCTGGATAACTCGAAACTGGAAACGTTCTGGGATTGGTCAAGATTCAAAACCGGCTCGATCCAGACGGGAAACAATTTTGTCTATGCGCATGTCTTGATCCTGATGGGGCGTTTATATGACGAGCCCGAGTGGATAAAACTGGGCCGTCAGACGGCCGAGGCCATCGAACAAGCGGCTTGGACCGGACAGGAGCTATATTCGGATACTGTGGTCAGGGATCAGGACAACAAGCTTTGTCCCGGGCCGGGCCTGAGCGTCGCCATGAATGCGATTGCCCTCTGGTCGGAGCTGATCCCTCAGGAGCGCGCGGACCGGGTTTGGCGTCAGTTGCGAAACTTCCACCCCCAGACGCTCGACCGTCCGGTGTTTGACTACGAGACCAATCTGGTTCGTGGCAGCATTTATAGCCTGATGTTCCGATTTGAACATCAGGGGCGTATCGGGGATGTCGCCGGCCTGGTGCAGGATTTGAAAGAGGCCTACATGCCGATGTCCGAGCGTGGGCAAACCTGCCTTGGCGAACACTTGGCCTACCAGTCCAGCCTCTGCCATGGATTAAATGGCTATGTCGCACACCTGCTCCCGCGCTACGTAGCAGGCATCGAGCTGCCGGAGAATCCCGGCGAGGAAATCGTGATCCGTCCCCAGCCCGCCCACCTGCCATGGTGTCAGGCGCGCGTGCCCTGGATGGGCGGCCACGTCCAGGTCTGGTGGAGCCGGACGCCAAATGGTGGCTGCCGGACGATGGTCTCCCTTCCTCCCGGACAAAAAGGAAAATATATCGACCCGAGCACCGGGACGTCCACGGCATTTACAACTTCACTCGATATGGATGGCGCAGAAGGCTGTTTGGGCAAACATTAACCCCGCGAGAGGAGAATGGCATGAAGTTAAGCACCGAAGGTGAAACATCCAATAGCCCAGGGCAAGTGAACGCGCCGCCCTGGGTCTTGAAAAAATAGAAAAACCGCCCTGAATGGGCAGCATCCCAAGGCGTCCTTGCCTTACTGTCATTCCCTACCAAAAATCAATGTTGAAAACTCGCACCCCACAATTGAGCGAAGTTGCTCCACTTGATTCCCTTGATGTTTGGATCCTGGCTGGCCAATCGAATATGGATGGCATCGGCTTGCTTTCCGAAGCTCTGCAGCCCGACAAACGGGTCTTCTCCTTCACGAGTGCCGGGGTGTGGGAGACGGCAACCGACCCGCTAGTCCGTCACTGGGAAAGTTTTACTCGCGTGAACCGTTTGGCTCACAACGAATGGCTCGCGGCCAAGAAAAATCAAAGTCTCGAGCAATACGAATGGGCCCTCAAGGGCCAAACCGCAAACGGTGCCGGGCTCGGCATATCATTTGGTAAGGCCATGGCCGACGCAACAGGCAAACCCGTCGGACTTATTCCCGCTTCTCACGGCGGAACATCACTGACGCAGTGGAGCTATGAAGACAAAGCCAAAGGCGACGAAAGCCTCTACGGCGCTCTGCTCGAGCGCGTCAGGCGCGCAGGAGGCAATATGCGCGGGATCCTGTGGTATCAGGGCGAATCCGACGCTGGCGCTGTCGGCGCGCCCGACGCCTATGGGAAATGCTTCGAGCGCTGGCTCAAGGAGCTGAGATGCGATCTAGGCAATCCGACACTGCCGCTTGTCGCGGTTCAGCTCGGTCGATGCACGCTTTACGAGGCAGGAAACAAACAAGAAAGGGGGCGCAATTGGGATACCGTGCGCCGTGCGCAATACGAACTGCCGGACACCGTCCCGAATACCGGAGTGACCAGCGCGATCGACCTTGGACTCTCCGATGCAATCCATCTATCGGCCTCGGCTCAGATACGTCTGGGAAAGCGCATGGCCCGCTGCATACTCGGGCTGGACAAAAACTATTCCGGACCCCGGGTCACTGGGATCGAACAGATTCCATCCGACACCGAAGTCGGCATCGTGCGCATCAAGACCAAGGGCGTTGCGGAAGGCTGGTTTCCGGCTGACAACATCGTCGGGTTCGGCCTTTATACTGCCTCTGGCGATGAGCATCCAGTCAATCATGTCTTTAATGCCGCACCTGACAGAACTGATCCCAGAAGCCTCATCGTTAAAACGAACCTGCCGATTGGAAACGGCGACATCTTAGGATACGGGATTGGGATGAGCCCGAGCTGCAATGCCGTGGATAAAGACGATATGCCATTATGCGCGTTCGAGTGGAAGTTATAAAGCCTTTGGAAATCTCTGAATCATGAACGCTGGAATAAAATCAGAGATGGCAACTGGAACGATTGCGATGCTCAGTCTCTCCCTATTTTCGTGCGTCAAGCCCCTCGCCCGGCAGGCCATAATGTTGCCCAAGAAAACCAAGCGCATCCTGTTTCTCGGCGACAGTATCACCGCCCATGGCCTGTATGCTGCCTATGTCGAAACAGGCGTTGATCTCCACGACAAAAACCAACCTTTCACATTTATCAATTGCGGATTGTCCAGTGAGACCGTGTCGGGACTTTCCGAGCCAGACCATGCTGACGGGGCCTTTCCCAGACCGGATCTCCACGAGCGCCTTGGCCGGGTGCTCGCTCAAATCAAGCCGGATGTCGTGTTCGCCTGTTACGGGATGAACGACGGGATTTACCTGCCGCCCGACGAGGCGCGGTTTCGCGCATTTCAAGCGGGCATGCAATCCCTGCAGGAATCCGTCGCCGCGGCAGGGGCCACGATGATTCACGTCACTTCGCCCGTCTATGATGATTTTCTCGGAAAGAATCCACAGTATTCGGAGGTTCTGGCGGCTCAGGCAGCATGGCTGCTCGAAAAACGGCGGGATGGTTGGAACGTCATTGATGTTTACGGCCCGATGGCTGCCTTCTTGTCCAAGCAACGGAAGCTCGATCCCCAGTTCAAATTGGCTGAAGATGGGGTTCATCCCGGACCGCTCGGGCATTGGCTGATTGCGAAGGAAATCCTCGCGTCGCTCGGCCTTTCACAAGCCGCAGACTGCCAGGATGTCGAGGCTCTTGTCGCCACTCATCCCAAGGGGCAAGCGATTTTACGGCTGATCACCGAGCGTGAAGAGTCGTTGCGCGACGCCTGGCTGACCACGACAGGGCATAAGCGTCCGGGTCTCAATCCCGGACTGCCCCTCGCTCTGGCAGAGGCCAAATCACAAGAAATCCACGCCGCCATTCAGTCATTGATTGTTCCAACCACGCCAACCTCAGCTCAACCCACACAAAAATGAAAAAGATATTTCCCGGCAGCCTCCGTTATCTCCTAAACGCAACAGTCCTGTTTTCCATTGGCGGACTCTGCACCGCCGCACCGACGCGGGTCGCTTTTATGGGCGACAGCATCACCTGTGGCATTGGCACCAAAAATCCCGCTTGGGACTCCTATTCTGCACAGTTGTCGCGCATGTTGGGAGATGGCTGGGAGATCGGAGGCTTCGGCTACAGCGCTTCCAACCTGATGAAGGGGGGAGCACTTCCTTACGAAAAGCAGGGTAGCTTCGGGCCTGCGCAGGCATTCCACCCCGACATTGTCGTGATCATGCTCGGAACAAATGACACCGTGCCCGAGAACTGGAAATTCAAAGATCAGTTTGTTCAGGACTACAAAGATTTTATCCGGCGGGTCAGAGCCTTCGATTCGAAGCCTCACGTTTTTATCTGCCGACCGCCCTATATCTCCAGCAAAAAAAAGGATAATCAAACCGAGCAAACCCTCCTGGAAGAGCTTCCGATGATCGATCAGGTTGCTGAAAGTGAGGGGGTAAAAGTGATCGATGTTCACGGTGCCACGCTGGGCCGGGAAGACCTGCTCGCCGATGGCCTTCATCCCAATAACGCCGGCGCGACAGTCATTGCCGAAACGATCTATGCCGCACTTACCGGAAAAACGTGGACGGGAGCGGTCCCTGACGAGCGGATCTCACAGTGGAATGGTTATCAGCAACGCGACTTCCTTTTAAATGGGAGTGTCGCCACTTTGGTTTCACCAAAAAATGCGCTCCCGAGAAAGCCCTGGATCTGGCGGCCGCAGTTTTTCGGCGCCTTCCCATCGGTTGATATTGCTTTGTTGGCCAAAGGCTACCATGTGGCGTATATCAACCTGGGGAATTCCTTCGGCGCGCCGATCGCGATGAATGCGATGGATGGATTCTACTCCTACTTGGTTCAAAAAGAGGGGTTCTCGCCGAAACCTGTGCTGGAGGGATTCAGCCGCGGCGGACTCTTTGCCTTGAACTGGGCGGCGAGAAATCCCGACAAAGTCGCCGCGCTCTACCTGGACGCACCCGTGTGTGATTTCAATAGCTGGCCGGGAGGGAAGGGCAAAAGTAAATGTTCGCCCATCGATTGGAAGTGTTGTCTGGAGCTATATAAGCTGACCGAAGCGGAAGCTTTGAATTCCCCTCTCATTCCGCTCAATAACCTGAAAGCGATCGCTGAGGCGAAAATCCCAATCATCGCCGTTGCCGGTGACGCTGATGATGTTGTGCCGATAGATGAAAATATTATAATTCTCGAGAAGCGCTATCGCGAACTGGACGGCGAGATTCAGGTGATCGTGAAACCGGGCGTGGGCCACCACCCACACAGCCTGACCGATCCAACCCCTGTCGTTACTTTCCTTCTGCAACACGCCATCAAAAACAACTAAGTCCAAATGATCAGAATATCCACCAGCAGCATCTTGAAAATGATGAAAAACCAATTTACCATGGGGTTCGCAGTTGCTGCCCCGGGAATAATGATGGCAGCTTTCTCGCCTGCAGCAATTGCTGCTGAGGGCAGTTGTTTCATTAAAGATGGCGACCGGGTGGGTTTCTTTGGCGACAGCATCACTGAATCTAATGTCTATCCAAAGATAACCGAACTTGTCTTCCGTCATTTTCACCCGGATGCCAAGGTCAGCTTCATCAATAACGGCGGCGCCGGGCGACAACTTGCCGGAACCGCCATGGACATAATCACTAAAGGCGATCCCACCGTGGTTATCATCATGATGGGTATGAATGATGCCATAAACTCTTCCTGGGTCAGGGGCCTCCCAATTGAACCCAAGGTCGCTGAATACAAAGCAAATCTCGTCCGAGTGGTGCGCGAGCTTAAAAAACAAGGTCGGGAAGTAGTGATTTTCACCCCCACGCTGACTGGCGAGGATGCCGAAATGACTTGCTTCAGGATTGAAGGCACCCGGGTTCTTCTGGAAGGAATGGGGAAAGCATGCGAAGAAGTGGCAAAAGAGGAATCGGTCTATTGTCTGCCAATCCAATCCGAATTTGAAAGCTACCAGGATTCCCTTCCCCGTTTCGCCCAACTTCGCCCTGATGGCGTCCATCCCTGCGCAAGGGGATACTATCAAATATCTCGCTCTATCTGGTCGCATCTGAACCTGGCGGGATCGCTGGAAGGTCCCCGCGCCGTTACACCCGCGCAACCTGCACTCGATGTCAACCTTACCCTCGCTTCAAATATCATCCCCGCCGATACTGATTCCGTTGATTTCACCATCTCGACTCCCAAACCGATTCCGGCAAAGCTGACCTGGAATTTAGGACAGGATAGAGGCACCGAAGATATAAACCTGACGGGAAAAGACAATTGGACACTCAAGCTGCCGAAGGGGTCGCTTCCGCAGGCAGACGGAAAATCCGCAACGCTCGTAATAGACATTGAAAGCCATGGAGCCAGGCAAATCATCGTCGTTGATCTCTTCCGCAAAATGGTAATCCACGGCAAGGATGGAATGGCTGCCGGCACCATCACAGATCCCGCAGGAAACCAGGTTTGCTCATACTCCTTCAAAAAAGATGGCAAGGGATTGATATTTGATGCCTCCGTAAAAAAGAACGAACTGTTTCCCAGCACCAATGATGCCTGGCCATGGGGCAATGGAGATGCCTTGACACTATATATTGACCTCCGAAAAGCTCCCGACCTGGGCGGTCTTGGCTTCGATGGCAACGTATTTCAAGTCTGGTTCAAACCGCAGGCAAAGCCGGTATTCTCTCCCGGTTTTCATCCCTGGTCTGGCAAAAACATGGCAAATATCGCAAGTGTCAACGGTGAAAAGACACCAGATGGTTACCGAGTCGGCGTCAAACTTGCCGGTTATTACAATATATATGATGCTTTTGATATCTCGGACCGCGATTTTATCGGCTGCGACATTTCCGTTTTCTACCCCGCCGCCATTGGAAAGCAAACCTCAATAAGCGTTCAAAAAAGCACCGACCGCCAAATTTTCGTATATCCCGGTGCCTTTGCCATCGTAGATCTCAACGGAAAACTAGATGCCAATTCCACCTTTACCGCCAGCGTATTCCCCGACAACCTATGATGACCCGGCACATTGGATAAACCTGGTTAATGGCTTAATGCTAAATATCCCCACCGACCCCGGCCCGGTGACCATTCGGGCGCGCAGGTGCGAAAAACAATCTCCTAACATTTGCTTGATTTACACTCGCTTTCTAGCTCTCATTTTGCCGATATGAAACTCGAATTTCCTACAAGGGGTTAAATATGCATGGAACACTCGCCAATCTTGCGCTGATAAGCTCTGCCACTTCGCACCGCTCCTCAAGCTGGGACCGCACGGGAGGCAATGCCGACTGTGTCTACGACATAGCACCCGGCAAAACGGTAACTCTGCTTCAGGCCGATGGTCCAGGAAGAGTGACCCATGTCTGGATGACTTTCATGGAATACCCCGGACACGCCACCGTCCTGCGGGACATGGTGCTGCGCATGTGGTGGGACGATGCCGATGTGCCTTGCGTGGAGGTTCCGATGGGAGACTTTTTTGGTCTCGGACATGCATTGCCGCCGACCCTGTACTGGAAGAGGAAATTCAACCTTTCCGCCGCACCTATCTGCGTCGGGCTGAACGAGCGTTCGCTGAACAGCTACTGGCCTATGCCATTCCAGAAGTGTGCGCGGATTGAGCTCTATAACAATGGTGACCGCAGCCTGCGCCAACTCTACTACCACGTCGACTACGAGCTCGGGCCGCAGGATTCATCCAGCGGACTTTTCCATGCCGTCTTCCACAAGAATAACGATCTGCCGTCTCAACCGTGTTTCAATCTTGAAGGGAAAGACAACTATATCCTTCTCGAGACCGAGGGCAGAGGGCACTACGCAGGATGCTTTCTCTATGTCGACAACCGCAGGGAAGGATGGTTCGGCGAGGGCGACGACATGATCTTCATTGACCATGATCCCATGCCCACGATCAATGGCACTGGCACAGAGGACTACTTCAACAATGCATGGTGCTACAATCAGCCGTTCGCCTATCCCTACTATGGTTGCCCATTGATCGAGAAACGCTCCGATGGCGGTTTCTACACGCTGTACCGTTTCCATGTCCCCGATCCAGTGCGGTTCTCGAAGCACATCAAAGTTACCTTCGAGCATGTCTGGGGCGAGGTTCTACATACTGTCGGTGACTGGACCAACGGCTACTCGAGTGTCGCATTCTGGTATCAGGAACAGCCGATACGCAACCGGATGCCTTTGCCAGCAGGCGCCGCGAACCATCCACTCCTATATCCGGAACTGGAGGAAAATGCTGCAGCCGATCCGCTCGATCTGCCAGCCATGGAGATCGACATGCGTCGGCGCGGCCTGACAGTGGACACGGTGTTCTGTATTGGGCAGGAATGGTTGCGTGGTGGTGGCGGACTGCGCATCAAGACTGGCGGTGGCGATATCGAGATTCCAGTCGAAGTGCCTGCCGATGGCGTCTATCGGCTGGAGGTCAAGCCGATCTACGGGTTCATCAAAAAAGCCATCTCGCTTTCGCTCAAGGGATCTGCGCCGGTAATAGTAAAAGGTGAAAAGCTGATGAGGGAGTCCGACGGAGCGTTTGTCATCCTTGGAAACGCCCGCAGCCAAAACCGGCACCTGACGCTCGTTGCTGGAGGTGAGGAAATCGTCGCACTGGATCTGCTTAGGATAAAGAGACTTGACTGAAGAAAACAACGCCATCAAACCAACAGCCTCTCAATAAACGTCCTTCCTCCGCGCTCTCCGCGGCTCCGCGTGAGCCAGGTTCGGAATCAACATTTTCTCTCGAATTCTCACCGCCCGTATCCGATTTCGATACGAAAAGACAATGACTACATCCGCCGAAAACAACCCGTCACGAAACCATGAGCAAAGCATGGGCATCTGGATCAACGAACCGATGCTGTGCGATCCGGCTTCGGTTGAGAGGGCCGTTGAAAAACTGGCCGACTCCGGCTTGGGAATGGTCCGGCTGTTTTTAAGGAACAGCAATTTCACTCATCGCTCGCCGGAGTTTGTGGCCACGGTAGCGAGGGCAGTCCAAAAGGCGCACGACCGGGGGATTCTGGCTGTCCTCGACTGTGAGCCTCATCTGATTGTGGGGAGCGATATGGGGCGGCAGTATCCCGATGACATGGGCTGCAAGCTTGTCCGAGCCGTCGCCAAGGTCTCCGATGGGCATTGGCTCATGCGTGTGGATACCCCTTCCGGGTCGGGTGATGTGCCAATCTACGATGGTATTGAGGCGGCGTTTCTGCGCGTGGAAGGTGCCCTCCGCAAGGTTGATCTCGAATTCCTGGTCCGTCGGGAACAAACCCACTACCAAAACGGAGGTATCCATCGGGAAGCAAACTACACCGAGGGAGTCCCTGTCTCACAGCGCAACACAGTCGAACTCCGGGGCGAGCTGCCTGGAATCTCAGAGGGCGAGATTTTTGCCTATATCCGCTTTTCCTCACGAACATTGCCGGACTTCTGGTCGGAAGGATTCACTCGTTACTTTAATGATCTGCTTGAGTGTTATCGGGGGATTCCTCTTGATGGGGTGAGCTGGGACGAGCCCGCATTTCATGGGGACTGGAAAAGCTATTGCTATGGCAGCGCGTTCGCAGGCGCGTTTGAGCGCCTCAACGGCTACAATCTTTCGGACAAGTTGTATCTGCTCGATCAGCCGGGCATGTCCGGCGAAGCGGTGAAGGTTCGTCTCGACTACTACCGGACACTCAACGAAGGCATCGCGCAGGCGCAGGCCCAGCTCAATGCCAAAGCGCGCGAACTTTTCGGGCAAAACCTGATTTTCGGGACTCACCACACTTGGCAGGGCGAAGGCGGAATCAACGACTATCGAGCGGGAGCGGTCGATTACTTCCGGCTCAACGACAACATGGATGCGGGCTATACCGACTGTTCTTGGTGGGACCAATCTTCGGTTGCCTATGCCTATACCCTCGCTTCATCGCTGGGAAGGCTTACTCCCTCGGGCGAAGCGGAGGTGAATACATGGGGATTTAAGCCAACCGTCGCCAATGTCCGCCGCAACGTGAACCTGATGTCGCTCATGAACATCAACTGGTTCAATATCTGGTTCGGTTCCGACAGCGATACCTGCCAGCAGGACGGGCATTACACATGGCCCCACAGCGTCAAGGCAATGCAGGCGCACCAAAAACTTCAACGCGTGCTCGGGGGCAGGAAGCCGGTGGCGAAAGTCGCGATCTGGCATGGATGGGAAGGAGTCTGCGGATGGAACAGCGCCGGCCTGGCGAATGCTCATAAGGCGTTTTGTCTTAACACCAGCCGGCTTTTTATCGAGCGCTCCATCGCGGCGGATTTTGTGGACAGCAGGCTTTTAGAGAGCAGCCGAATTGCGGGAAAGGAAATCGTCAACGAACTGGGCTCCTACAAAATCCTGATTGTGCCTTATGCGTTGGTTCTGCCACGCAAGGCATTTGAAACCTGTGTCGCGTTCGCAAAGGCAGGCGGGAAGTTGGTTTTTGTCGGCACACCGGTGGCGTCTGACGAAAATGGGAAGTCCCTGACCAAGGACTTCGCCGAACTTCTGGAAATGCCGGAGATGGCAGCCGAACATTACATGCGAGGTTTTTTCTGTGAGCTGCCTGGATTCCGTCCGCAGCGGTTAGAAGTCTGCCGCCCGCTTTCGAGTGACCTGCCCAACAAGCTGGTTTCCATCGAGGGCGAGGTTCACGGAGCCCGGGCCGGCCAAACCGTGTTTCTCACAGACCTTGATCCGCAGCATCGGCTGCTTGATCAGATCGAGGATGCCATCGAGAAACCGGTTAAAGCGCATGGGGACAACATCCTCTGGAGGCTGTATCGCGATGAGTCGGGGGATTCCCTGGTATTGGTTTCGGCTGACGACCGCCCGCTCAGCGGCATCATCTCATGGGCTTCGACCACCATCGAAATCACGGGAGGATTCGCGGGAGTCTTCACGCGCGACTCATCGGGCGCGCCTGCGATGCAGGGCGATGTTCTCTGGAAATGATATGACACGTTCCCTCACTTTTTTAGCCTCACTGATTTTTCTTATGCTGAACACCGCACACACCGCACCGGATTTTTCAACCTTCGATCAAAAAGCCCGGAGAGGAGATAGCCTCTGCGTTGTCTTCCTCGGGGGGAGCCTCACCTGGGGAGCCCAGGCAACGAGTCCGATGGACACATCCTATCGGGCGCTTGTCGAAAAGAAACTGGCCGCGACATATCCCATCGCCCATTTCCGGTTTTGGGATGCGGCGATCGGGGGCACCGGCTCGCAATTGGCGGCTTTTCGGCTCGAACGCGATGTCCTTTCCCAAAAGCCGGACCTCGTATTTTTGGATTTTACCATCAACGACAACCCCTACGTCGAACCGACTCTCTCGCGGCTTTCTTCTTATGAATCCTTGGTTCGCCGCTTGGTGCAGGCGGAGATCCTTGTGGTTCAGGTGATCCTGCCAGCCAAACAGGATGTGCTAGCCAATCCTTCGGCGCGTCCCTTGGATGAGAAGCACAAGGCGATTGCCGCCGCATATGCGCTGCCAGTGGCGGATGCCGTGACCTTGGCCAAGGAGCGCGTGGCCGAGGGGAATACAACTCCCGACCAACTTTGGGATTTGCCCGAGGATGGCACTCATCCCGGCGACGCGGGCTATGCCCTCTATGCCGAGACAGCCTGGGAGGCCTTTCAAGGAGCCATTTCCGAAAAACGGCAATGCCGGCTTCCTGAGAAGATGCTCCATGCCGACACCTACATGAGGGTGAACCGTTTCCGACTGGCTGCCTCTTCCTCCCTTCCAGAAGGATGGAAGGTGGGCAAACCACATCGCAATGCCGTGGCATTCGACTTCGTTTGCTCGCGGTGGATGGATGACCTGGTCATTGCGGGAGTCGGAGCCGCCCCCTTGCGACTGAAGATTCAGGCCAGCGACATCATGATTTTCGGTGAAATGACAAAGAAATCAGGAAGTTTTCAGGTGCGGATTGATGGCGGAGAGCCGAAAACATTTTCCGCCAGGTGCGCCGATGGAAACATGCGGCTTGTGGAGATCCTTGCGGAGGGCCTCGATCCCTCGCGGAAACACGACATGGAAATCACACCCGATCTGAAACCTGGCGAGGAATTGCGGATCGAAAGCATCTGCGCGGCCGGTGGTCCGGCCACGGTTTCTTGCCTGCCTCAGTTCTCAACGGCGCTATGACCATTCCATACGACTCACATTGTTGTGATACCATTTTGACACTGGCTCTGAATGGCGCTAACTCAAGGCGGCTTTCGGATGCTGCCCATTCAGGGCAGGACGAATATCTGGTGAGGAAACCCAGGGCGGCGTCTGCTTCGCAGACTTGCCCTGGGCTGTTGGATGCAGCCCCGTTGGGGCCAGCGCCATTCTCCCCGGCTCTCGGCATATGAACACAGCATCGCACGACAAGTTCACGGTCGGCACCCTCACCTATGACAAGCGGGGGCTGTGGCTGGTCTTCTTCTGGCTCATGTGGAATGACTTTTCGATCACCTTGCTGGAGCAAGTGAATAGCCTGACCGGCATTCTGATGCGTGATCGAGGAGCATCCTACACCCTCATGGCAACATTCGGCACAGCGGGCGGATTGCTCGGGATGTGGATCAATCCGTTTTTCAGCACTTGGTCCGACCGGCTCCGCACGCGGTTTGGGCGAAGGCGGCCCATCCTTCTCATCGCCATGCCGTTCTTTGCCGTCAGCCTCTGCGCGATCGCCTTCATGCCGGACCTCTATCAGTTTTTGATGAGGTTTGATTTGGCTGCGGCGATCCTGAACCGCATTCCGATTAACGGGGAGGTGCTGTTCATCGGTGTGGCCAGCATCGTCAGCGGGCTTATTAACGCGGTGGTGCTGGCAATATTCAGCTACTACTACTGGGACGTGGTCCCGGAAATTGTGCTCGGCCGGTTTAACTCGATGGCCAAAATTATCACGGTTTTGGCCTGCATGGTCTGGAATTTCTTGGTGGTCGGATATGCCGAGCATCACACGAAAGCGGTATATATCGGAGTTTCCATCTTCTGCCTGTCGGTGTATCTGCTCTCGGTGTGGCGGGTGAAGGAGGGGGAATATCCGCCGCCGGAAGCCAGGAAAACCAGCAATCCCCTGGAGCCGATCTTCGATTATTTTAAGGATTGTTTCAGCAAGCCCTACTATCTTTGGATCTTTGTAGGCACACTGCTCATTCAATTGGGCAACCAGGGGGGTAACTTTCAGTTTTTTTATCTCAGGTATGATTTGGGCATGGATCTGACCACCACCGGATGGATCAGCGGGGTGGGCCTCGCCGCAACGACCGTTTTTGGTGTGTTGTTGGGCTACTCGACGGGATCATTGATAGACCGCTTGAAGCCGATCCGGGTGATCCCTGTCACCCTATTTATCTGGGCGTTCCTGACGCTTATTTCCTTTTTCATCGTCCACGATAAAACGACCGCCGCCATCATGGCCTCACTCATCAACATCAACATGTTCCCATTCGGGGTGGCCCTGGGTGCCGTCACCGTCGAGCTTTTCCCGCGCGAAAAGATCGGCCAGTTCTGCTCCGCCCAAGCGTTCTTCTACCAGACGATCATCATGGTTCTGAACCCGCTCGTGATCTCCCCATTTTTCGATTGGCTGAAATTCAACCGCGGCGGATATCTCTGGACCGCATTCTTCTACCTCCTGTCCGGGCTTGTTACAGTGAAGGTTTATCACAACTGGAAACATAAACAGGAAATGGAGCGCCAGTGAGCCGCCACACGAGTCAATGCCGAAGGCTATATCTGCCTCCACCTGTGCATTTCCAAGCAGCGCTGCGGGAGAAGCATGCCGACTGGCTGGCAGCCACTCACCAACGCATTTTGCAGGTTCGTGCGAGTGGAATTACCCTGACGTGCTAAGAAATAGACCCTGACAAAATATGAAAACCCTTTTCAATGCGGAGGCACAACCATGCATGGGTTTGCCAACGACCGAAACAGAACCTGGCGACCGCAATCCACTGATTAACCAGATCTATCCCCCGGTCGCGTTCTACCACAACGGCAAAGGGGGGCGCGTGCTGGATGTGACCAAGGCGCCCTTCAATGCCAAGGGGGACGGTGTCACCGATGACACGCATGCGCTGATCGCAGCCATGCGCTTTGTTTGCGACCATTACGAGAGACTTCTGGAGAATGGATTTTCCTATTGCGGACAGAAGCAGAACCGCAATTGGATCGTTTACTTGCCCGACGGCGAGTATCTCGTCAGCGACACGGTGAGCCAGGGCTGGCCGGCGCTTGCGATGAATATCCTCAAGGGGTGGTCGAACGTCCAATATCTGCATGTGGAGTCGCCGGAGCACGAGCAGGAATTGCTCTCGAACGTGTCATCCGCCCCCTTGTTGCACGGAAATCCGGCAACTCCGGCCGGTGACGACAATGCGGGACGCTATATCCGAGGTCAGTATAACGATGCCACGGTCTATGCGGAAACTAACTGGGCTATCCGTGTGCTTGGCCAGAGCCGGGACAAGACGATCATCCGTCTGAAAAACTCCGCCACAGGCTTCGGTGAAGGCGCAGAAAAGGCCGTTGTCGCTTTCTATTTATTGCAACGGGGCTCCAACGTGAACATTGGAAACATCATCGAAAATGTCACTATCAAAACCGGCAAAGGCAATCCCGGCGCTGTCGGTTTGAAATGGAACTCCTCCAACTGGGGCGGAGTGCGCAATGTGGCGATCTGCTCCGGCGATGGACGAGGCCTGGCCGGCCTCGTGACCGATGCGAACAATGCCACGGGCTATCACCACGACCTGCGGGTTGAGGGCTTCGACATCGGCATCAAAATCGCGGCCGGGCGGGAAACGATGGTTACGCTGGAGTATGCCACGCTTTCGGGCCAGCGCGGAACGTCGATCTGCATCGGCGACGCCAGGGCTGGCGGCGGCGGCGATTCGCTGAGCGCGCGCAAAGTGCTGGTTCATGGTGCCCCCGTTGCTTTGAGGGCTGGCCGGGCCGGCCAGGCGATCCTGCTTGAGAGTCATCTGGAATCGTCCGGCGGGGAGGCATCCGCCATTGTCATCGAGCCCGACGGTTTTCTTCTCGCCAGGGATATCCGCGTTTCAGGCTACCGAGCCGCAGTCGCCCTGCACGGGGAGGCGGTTGTGCGCGGAGACTTTATCGAGGAGTATGCCTCACCGGCCGGATTGACAGGGAATGCGGCAACCCGGTCTTTGAGGCTGCAGATCAAGGATTCGCCGATCATTTCACCCGAACTTGATTTCTCCAAGTGGGCCAACGTGGACGACTTTGGCGCGCTTGGCGACGGCTGTGCGGACGACACCGCTGCCATTCAGCGCGCGATGAACTCCGGCAACCCGGTGGTCTATTTCCCCCGGGCGAACTATGTGGTCAACGGGACCGTGGATATTCCTGCGAGCGTGCGGGAGATCACCTGGCTTTTCGGTGCCGTGCATCGATCGGTGGCAGCGCAACCCGATGGCCCCGCCCTCTTTCGTGTTGCCGAACCATCGCCGGAACCGCTGCTTTTACACCAGGCCGTCACCGCTGGCGGGGTGTTTCTCGATCATGAAGAGGATCGTCCGGTCGTGCTGGAGGACATCTATGTCATCTTCAACCACATTAGGAGCTCCGCGAGCCGTGCGGATATGCTGTTTCCCAGTCCGGCTGCCCAGAACACGACGATGTGGCGCCTATACCGCAATACGCTCCCCAGTGGCGTCGCCAAGGAGATTTTTGTCAACGATAGTCTCTTCTTCGGTGGCGATGAGGGAGAGAAATGCGTGCTTGAAAACGTGAATGCCTGGGTGCGAATGGGGAACAACGAACACTTGCCGGGGGCGCAATTCGCCTTTCGTCGGTCGGATGTGTGGGTATTCGGCTTCAAGGCCGAGAATGCCGAGACCCTGTTTCTGGCGGAAAATCGCTCGCGCATCGAAGTTCTCGGCGGCAGTTTTCTGAATTGGAAGTGCTGGCGAGGACCTGTCATACTCTCCCGGGATTCGCTTGTTTCCGCGATCTTCTTCATGTGGCATTGGGGTTTGGCCACCGAGACGATTTGGCAGGATGAAAACAGCGGCGTCTTCACCACAGTGCCTGCCACGCGGTTCAAGAAGCTGGACAAAGTGGACGGGGCCGTCATCGCCATCCGTTAACAAAATCAACAAAAAAAAACACTTGGTCCCTCATCTGTTGTCCGGGGCTTGTTGCTGTGAAGGGCTATCACAACTGGAAACATAAACAGGAGAAGGATCCTCCGGCGAGCGGCAGGCAGTCTGCCGGATAACAAAGATGAATAATACAAAATGGTTCCACGAAGCGCGTTACGGGATGTTCATCCACTGGGGGGCCTACTCGGTGGCCGCACGTGGAGAATGGGCCGCCAACCGGGAGAGGATTCCTCTGGAAGAATACACGAGGCTTTACGTCGAAAACTTCCGTGCAGAAAACTATGATCCTGCGGGATGGGCTGCGCTCGCGAAGGAATCCGGCATGCGCTACGCGGTGCTGACGACCCGGCATCATGACGGGTTCGCGCTCTGGCCCACGAAGACGAGCGGGTTTCACGCGGGGAATCTCGGGCCGAAACGTGATCTTGTCGGGGCATTCGTTGACGCCTTTCGCGAGGCAGGGCTTCGCGTGGGACTCTATTACTCGCCTGCGGACTGGTTCCATGCCGATTACCCCGGACCTCACTTTCGTGACTGGCCGGGAGCCGACGATTGGAAGAGCGAGGAGGCCCGACAACGGTTCATCGCCTACTACCGCGAGCAGCTCCGCGAGCTGATGACCCAATATGGAAAAATCGACTATCTCTGGTATGACGGTTGCATCCCCGACAACCTACAAAGCACGGAGGCCAACGAGGAGATGCTTCGCCTCCAGCCTCATTTGCTTATCAACGAGCGCAACGGCCCTCCGTGGCATGTGAAGGTGAGCGAGCAGGCCATCAAGCCTGCCGGGCCGGGAGTCGCATGGGAAGCCTGCATGACCCTCAACGACAACTGGGCCTATCATGCCGGCGACACGAATTGGAAAGGGCCGCGCCAGGTCATTCAAATGCTGACGGAAACCGCCTCCAAAGCGGGCAACCTGCTGCTGAATGTGGGACCGAAAGCTGACGGCACCATCCCCGAGGAATCGGCCACGATCCTGCGCGAGGCGGGAGCATGGCTTCGGAAAAACGGTGAATCCATTTATGGTTCTTCCTGGTCGCCGTTCATCTGGAACAATTGGGGTCGGGTCACGACGCGCGGCAGCAACGTCTATCTCCATATCTGGAACAGCACAGGAAAAGAGCTTTGCTTCGCGGAGATGAAGAACCGCGTGATCTCTGCCAGATTCCTCGACAGCGGCGCACCGGTTGAATTCGAACAGAAAGATAACCGTCTGTTTCTGCGCGGATTGCCCGTTCCTCTGCCCGCCCCCATCGCCACGACAATCGTCCTGCAAGTCGAGGGCGAGCCCGAGCCGATCACGCCGCAAACCTCGTTCTGGATTCCAGGAGAGCCCGCTGCCTGATTTTGGGATGCCGGTCCGTGGCGGCGTCTGGATGACCAAATTCACTCATCCCCTCGCGCGAATGGCCCCGGGGGAATCGCCGTAGGCCTTCTGGAAGGCCCGGTTCATATGCGGCAGGTCGGCGTAGCCGCAGGCGGCGGCGATTTCCGTGACAGAGAGCCGGCTGCTGGCAACAAGCTGCCGCGCCTGTCGGAGTCGTGCCTGTCGGATCTCGGCTGCCGGCGAATGGCCTACGAATGCGGCGAAACGCCTCGTCAATGTCCTGCGGGAAACAGGGAAGGTCTTGAGAAGATCCCCGACCGCGATTTTGTCACCGGCGTGCTCGCGGATGTGGGCGACCACCCTGCCCACCAGATCGTCGCCATAGACAAGAATTTCCGTCGATCGCCGCTCGACCACTCCTTGCGGCGGTATCAGCGGGGCTGATGGCGGCGTGCCTCCTCCGATCATCGTCTCGAGCATTTCGGCCGCGCGCACCGCCGCCTTTGGAACGGCCGCATCGATGCTCGAAATCGGAACCGGACTCAGCCGGCACAGCAGTTCGTGATTGCCGACGCCAAGCACGGCGCAGTCCTGAGGCACGCGCAGCCCCTCTTGCACGCAGAGGTCAACAACCCGGTTGGCCAGAGCATCGTGGGCCGCCATCACGGCGGTTCCCCGGTCGAGGCTCGCGACCCACTTTCGCAGTCGCTTGAATGAACCGGATGCAAGTCCCCAGTCCCGATCCTGCGAAAACGGAATATCGATTATCTCGCAGTCGCGTCCGGATTCTTTCAGTCGGGCTCGAAATCCTCTCGCCCGCTGACCGCTCCAAGGGGTTCCGACGCCGCAAAACGCGCACCGCAGGAATCCCTTCCCAAGAAAAAACTCCGCCCCCAAACGTCCAATCGCCCGGTCATCGACATTGATGCACGGCTGCCGAACGGAGCGCCCCGGCAGCAGATGGACCCACGGGATCCCTGCGGCGTTGAGCGTGCGGGCCATCCCCTTGTCGTCGATCAGCACCAGGACGCCAGAAACGGATTGGGTTCGGAGCCAGTCCCGGGTGTATCGGAAATCCGGCCCGCGCATCGAGAACCGCCACTGGGGATGATGCAGCCCGAATTCGAGCAGCCCCTCGGCGATCTTCGGCTCCAGCAAGGGCGCGCCGCCGAGAAAGACCTCCACCCGGACGACCCCAGCCCGCACAGCGCTCCTATTTGTCATGGAAAAAGCTCTGATGGCCTGAATATACAATAAGTCAGTCCGAAATGGCCAGCCGTTTCTATCCCGCGACCGCGCCACGTTGTAGCGTGACAGTCCAATGAAATTCCAGAACGACACCAACCTGCGCTACCTCGGCAAACTGAAACCCCGCAAAAGCACAGACATCACCTCCTCCCGTTTGGGCGTTGGCTTTGAAACTTTGGACCGGCAGATGTGGGATGCCAACCAGGCTTGGCCGGTCATCAATGAGCTCGGGGTCAAGTGGGCACGGGTCCAGACCGGGTGGGCGAGGACGGAAAAGGAACCCGGCGTGTATGCGTTTGGCTGGCTCGACGAGATTGTGGACAAACTGCTCGAGCGGGGAGTCGCCCCGTGGCTGAGCATCAGCTTTGGCAACCCGCTCTACACCGAGACGGACAACCCGGCGGGAAGAGGGTTCCCTCCCATCCACACCCAGGCCGAACGCCAAGCATGGCAGAAGTATGTGGGGGCGCTGGTTGAGCATTTCCGCGACCGTGTGACCCATTACGAGGTCTGGAACGAGCCGGATCTCACATCCTTCTGGATGTGTGGGCCCAAGGCCGCTGACTACGTCGATCTCGTGAGGCTGACCGCCGGACCGCTTCGCGAGAAGCAGCCGGACGCCAAGCTCATCGGCGGGGCCATTGCCTGGGGGATGACTCCATGGAGCATCAAGTATCTGGAAGACTGCATGAAGGCCGGGCTCCACGAGCTGGTGGATATCATTACCTACCACGGCTACAAATCGGTTCCTGAACGCCACAGCGCCCAGGAATTGCCGGCATTCCAACATGTCCTGAACAAATACAAGCCCTCCCTCGCTTACTGGCAGGGCGAGGCGGGCGTTCAGTCGTATGTCCCGGAAAAGGCGAAGGGCGTGGGTGCTCTTTCCACGATGAAGTCCAGCGAAGACATTCAAGCCCGGATGTTGCTGCGGAGGACATTGCTGGAATTAAACAACAATGCCGCGATGAGCAGCTACTTCCACATGGCAGACTTTGCCCACTATGCGGAGTTCAAGGAAACCTTTCACTACGGTCTGGTGCGTTTGGAAGATGGCTCGCCCAAGCCGTCCTACTATGCCCTACAGACACTGGCAACCCTGCTTTGCGATCCCATGGAGCCCGCGCTGGGTAGAACGTCCTGCCACATGAGCGTGCTCAGCGACACGAACGATCCCCGCGCCACGAAGGCGGCCACCTGGCACGCCAATTTTGTGCGCGGGGATGTCCCGGTCCACGCCTGGTGGATTCCCGAGTCGGTCGAGGAAGATCCGGTCATCCAGCAGATGGAAATGACCTATTGGATGGATAGCGATCTGCGGCTCGAGAATCCTGTGATGATCGATCCGGTGACGCAGGAGGTCTATTCCGTCACCTGGGAGATGGACAAGCGGACCTGCGCGGAGACCTGGATGGCCCCGGATCCCAGCGCCGAAGGCGTCCGCGTCTTCAAGCCACTGCCCATCAGCAACAGTCCGCTCCTGATGACCGACCGCTCGATCGTGGATTTCATCGAAGCATGAAACTTAAAAAACTAACCACCTATATCTGCGACGCCTACCGCACCAACTGGGTGTTCGTGAAAATCGAGACCGACTCCGGCCTTTACGGCTGGGGGGAAGCCACGCTCGAATACCGCGAGCACACTATCGCGCAGGCGATCCAGGAGCTTGAGCGCGGCCTGCGCGGGCGCGACCTTGAAAATATCGAAGCCTGGTGGCAGGACGCCTACCGCGACGCCTACTGGCGCGGCGGCCCGGTGCTCATGAGCGCGCTCTCGGCGGTCGAGATGGCGCTGTGGGACATCAAGGGCAAGGCCCTCGGGGTGCCTGTTTATCAACTGCTCGGCGGCACGGTTCGCGAGTCAGTGCCCTGCTATGCCAATGGCTGGTTCGCCAACGCCAAGACCCCCGATGAATTTGCCGCCTGCGCGAAAACGGCTGTCGCCCTCGGCTACAAGGCCATCAAGTGGGATCCCTTCGGTTCGGTCTTCCGCACAATTTCGGCTCAGGGCTTGCGCGATTCTCTCGCCGTCGTCGAGGCGGTGAAATCCGCTATCGGCACCAGCGCCGAGCTCCTCATTGAGGGACACGGCCGCTTCGAGATGCCCGCCGCCCGCCGCATCGCGAAGGCGCTGGAAGACTACGACGTGCAATGGTTCGAGGAGCCGCTCATTCCCGGCAACCTCGAAAACTATGCCCGCCTCCGCCACGAGACCCGCACGCCGATCTCGATGGGGGAACGCCTCTACACGCGCTGGGAGTTCCGCGAGGTTTTTGAGCGCGGCTGCGCGGATTTCATCCAGCCCGACGTCTCGCACGCCGGCGGTATCTGGGAGCTGCGCAAAATTGCGGCCATCGCCGAGATGTGGCAGATCGCCTTCTGCCCGCACAATCCCTCCGGTCCTGTGGCCAACGCGGCAACGCTCCAACTGGCCGCCTGCACGCCGAACTTCCTCTACCTCGAAACCATGGCGACCGATGTTCCATGGCGTTCGGAAGTCGCGACGGAAACCTGCCGCCTCGTCAACGGCGAGATGACCATCCCCGACTCGCCCGGCCTCGGCATCGAGATCAACGAGGAGGCGCTTGCGGCACACCCCTACCAGGTCCACGAACTGCGCCACTACACCGGCGCGCTCACCGAAATCCGCCCGCCTGACGCCACGAAGACCTTCTGAACCAAATGACGCTAAGTTAAGCGGCGTGGAGCAGGCGTCCCGCCTGCTATTCTCTCCACGAGCAGGCAGCCGAGACGGTCGCCCCACATCCCACAAGCTATGACACCATCGCCTCTTCCCGATTTCACCGGACACACCGTGCTCGTGACCGGTTCCACACAAAACCTCGGACACACTATCGCATTGCTCTTCGCCCGCGCCAATGCCCGGACGATCCTCCACGGCCGCGCATTGGCGGATGCCGAGGAGGCCTGTTGTCGTGTCAGGAAGGATGCGCCATCGGCCGACGTGCACGCGGTCAATTTCTCGCTTGGAGACATGGCGTCGATCGAGGCGGCCTTCGCGAGCCTCAAGTCGCGCGGGCTCATGCCCGACATCCTCGTCAACAACGCCGCGCACCTCGGGCTCGGTGACGACACTTCGTTTCTCGGGCAGACGCCGGAGTTTTTCGGCGAGGTGATCAGCGCGAACCTCCTCGGCACGATGCGTTGCTCGCAGCTTGCCGCAGCGCACCTCCGCGACGAGAACCGTGGCGGCTCAATCATCAACATTACCTCGCTGGCTGGCGAGCGCCCGATCTGGGGGCGCAGCGCATATTCGGCGAGCAAGGCCGCGCTGGAAGGCCTCACCCGCGCGATGTCGCTGGAACTCGCGCAGAACGACATCCAGGTGAACTGCATTTCCGCCGGCTACATCTGGACCCCGCGCTGGAACGACCTCCCGCCGGAGCATGAAGCCCGCCGCAGGGCCAACACTCCCGGCCACGAGCCCACGCAGCAGGACGAAATCGCCCGACTGACGTTGTTCCTCGCTTCGCGCCAGGCCCCGACGTTAATCGGCAGCCGCATCGTCATCGACGGCGGTCTCAACGCCCAGCAGGTCGCGCGCGATGCCGCCGTGTAGGTCAGGAAGACTTTATAAACACTTTGGTGCGGTCCCTCGCTTCATGGGGGTGAAGTGATATGTGGACACATTTCTTTGGGGAGGGGGTGTCTGCTGGGACCGCACCATTTTTAGAAGGTCTGTTTCGTCTGATTTATTCTACTATGCATCCACCTCTTCACACTTAATGAGAATCATCCGGCGTGTTTTCGGTGGAGCCAGCGTGCTGGTAGCGGTTGTAGCACTATTAATCTGGCTCCAAGATGCGGTGTCGAAACCGGACATGTCGGGATTCGATCCGCAGGAGATGGGCCGCCTCGAATCCGGCATGTGGCGAAGCTACTACGATGGGCGCTGGCTTCAACTCGCATGCCAAACGATGGAAGGGGCCTCTGGGCAGTATCGGTTTTCTTGGTGGGACGGATCGCGCTCGTCTCTGCATGCGGCGCGGGCGGCACTGTTCTTTCGCAAAAACACCGATGATCCGAGGTGCCTGCCGGAGCTGGATCGATACTACGCGATCATTTCAAAAGCGACTGGCCAGAAGTTTGATATCCGCGCGGCAGCCGCACTGGAATTGGAATGGTGGAAAGAGAGGCGCCGCGGCATCACTCCCGAAGACTACGCCAGGACCATCGCTCGGGCGACGGCACTTGTTTACGGGGTGCCGGAGGAGACGGTTCTGCCCGCAGCCAGGATGCGGGCACAGGCGATGGCCTACCGCGACGCCCGGCGGGACGGAAAGATGACCGACGCCGACTGGCAGGAGATCGCCCGCCAGCTCATGTTGGCTTATGCCTCGTTGAAGGAGGCCGTGACAAATGGCCGGTGAGTTTATTCCCTTCGGCCCGGACTCCATGATGTGGAGGATCAACCGCGAACGGATTGTGCTCCTTGCAGGCCCGGCCGCGGCAGTCCTACAAGTGGCGCATCCGCAAGTCGCCATGGGGGTCGCGGCGCACAGCAAGTTTCGGACGGACTCAATCGGCCGGCTGCACCGAACATTGGAAGCCGTGTATTCCGTCGCCTTCGGCACAAGCGAGGAAGTCGAGCGCGTGCGTGATGGTGTGGCCCGCGCTCACCGGCCCGTGCGGGGAGAGGGATATTCCGCATTTGATCAGGACGCCCAACTCTGGGTGCTCGCCACGCTCATCATGGGTAGCGTGAACATGTATCAGCGGTTTGTCGGAAAACTCACGGTGCCTGAACTCGATCGGTTCCTCGAAGAAAACTCCCGCTTTGGCGAGGTCTTCGGACTCGATCCGGCGATGCTTCCGAAATCCTGGAGCGGATTCGAGCGCTACTACGAAAAAACGCTCAACGGCCCGCTGCTCGGCTCCCATCCACTTTGCGCCGAGGTGGCCAACGCCGTGATCAAACCACACGCCCCGTGGTTCATGATCGCACTTTCGCCTGCATTGCGCGCGATGGCTATCGAATATTTGCCGCCGATACTCCGCGAGCGCCTCCGGATTGATTCCGCCTCATTGACTGGAATTCTCTGGTCAACGCTCGACAGGATCCTGCCGACACCGGTCCGCTTCGCGCCGGAAAATCTGCGCTACGCTCCCCAGTATCTTCTTGCACGGATGAGACGCTGACTTTCGTTTTCTGTTAAGCCGTGTCAACTGACCGAGCGAAAAAAGTGGCGTGACGAGCAAGGAAATCTATTATCTATCAATGACTTAGGCCACGGGGGGAGCGACCATCCCCCAAATTCCATGAGAACCTGTTTTTTCAGCTTTACACTATTTTTCGAGGCACCCCCTCAACCCTCATGATTGTGCTTGTGCCTGATAATGAGCATTATACGCTCAAAAAACGCCTGTTTTTTAAGCTCCAAAAAGGCCCTTTTGGATGTAAAGTAACCCCTCAACTTTACATCGAAACGGTGGAAAGTGGCGTGGAAAAGGTCGCCGATTCCGACTCCACGAACCGCGCTACACCTCTGCACGATTTTTGGTGATTGCGAGATCGCCGATGCCGCCTAGATGATTTTTCAGGACTGCCACTGTGGCAGACCTCAGCATTTTGCATCCCGCGCTGATTCCCGCTTGGAAGAGGCTGAGGCTCACTTTGACCCACCATGCTCTCCGCGTTTTACCACCGGGGCTGGTTGAGCTTCCGGGTGATCCAATGGTAAACGTCCCTGTGCCTGTTGAATGGGATGTCTTTGATGAAGGGCTCCCAGCGTTGCGTGAGGATGTCCTCCAGCGGACGTTCACGCTTCAGTGTCGGGAGTGGCGGGAATGCTGCCTCGATGATTTCCTTGCGGGTCCGCTTTTCCGTCCCGGCCATGACTTCCTTGGTGATGCCGAGTTTCGCGACCGCCGCCGCGAATTTGGCGTCCCTTGCTATTGTTCTGGCTGAGACGCCTGTTTTTTTGGCGATTGCATCGGCGATTGTTTCAGGACTGCCACTGTGGCAGTCCTCAGTTTTTGGC